>Ga0209006_10000327_pt1 | contig 48149 bp, 49 predicted proteins | sample JacPin_JW_Ref_O2_FD_188567 | JGI IMG/M metagenome (GOLD analysis project Ga0209006, IMG submission 188567) | Forest soil microbial communities from Algoma, Ontario, Canada - Jack Pine, Ontario site 1_JW_Ref_O2 (SPAdes) (version 2) | ecosystem: Environmental > Terrestrial > Soil > Boreal...
CGCAGGACTCCATGCGTCCCCACTGGTGGTTCCACTTGGCGTTCGGCCCGACCGGTTGCCCCGGCAGCAACGCCTCTGCGAGATGGGAGCTATTCATCAGGAAGCGGTTTGGGGAAACTCGGGGAAGCGCCATCAGATTCCCTTCGGAATAGCTGCCGTTGGTCGGGAACGCTCCGCCGTGGTGGCCGGCCTTTACGCCCATGGGAAAGAATTGGTTTTCGATGTCAAAGTCTTCGATCCCATCGTTGTTTAGATCGAGATTCAAGGTCTGGTTCGCGGAGATGGTCTGGTTCGCTGGAGTGTAGACGATTTCGGCGTGGCCTGGCTGCGCTAAGGCGAGAATGCTGGCACCCGCGGCGCTAGCAGCGGTAGCGTAGGCCAACAGCTTACGGTCGAGCTTGTTGTTTAAAGAATTGGGAGAGGGATGATTCAGGGAAATGTGATCTGCCGAGTTTGATTGAGACATAAGTCTCCTCCAGACACACTAATTTCGAATCTTACCTGGGATGGACTGGACGCATCGCACTAGGGGAGCGCTGGAGAAGCAGTATGGAATGGGGTCAGAAGGATGTCAATGCGCAAGAGCGGCCCTGCCCAAAATATTTTTGTGCAGAAATTTGCACGCGTGTCAGAGAAACTCGAATCAAGCATCGATTCACGGCTACTCAGCCTTGAAAAACAATGCCCCCAGGGGCGGCAGCGTCAGGCTCAAAGAAAATGGGCGTCCGTGGGCCGGTATGGCTTCCGCCATCGCTCCGCCTGCGTTGCCCACATTGCTTCCGCCGTAATCGGCGCCGTCGCTGTTGAGCAGTTCGCGCCAGAGGCCGCCGTGCGGTACGCCCACTCGATATCCGGTGCGAATCACGGGCGTGAAGTTGCAAACCACCAGCACGGTTTCCCGTTGCGATTCGCTCTTGCGCAGCAGCGAAATGGTGCTGGTCACGTTGTCGTTGCAATCCACCCATTCAAACCCCGCAGGGTCGTTATCGAGCACGTGCATCGCCGGTTCCCGCTGGTAAAGATGGTTGAGGTGTTCGACCCATGTCTGAATCCCGCGATGAGTGGGGTATTGCAACACGAACCATTCCAGGGCGTAGTCGTGCGTCCACTCCCGCACCTGGCCAAATTCGCAGCCCATGAAAAGCAATTTCTTGCCCGGCTGCGCATACATGTAGGCATAGAGCAGTCGCAGGTTGGCGAAGCGTTGCCATTCGTCGCCCGGCATCTTGCCGATCAGCGAGCCTTTGCCATGCACCACTTCGTCGTGCGACAGCGGCAGCACGAAATTTTCGTACCACGAATAAATCATCCGAAACGTAAGCTTGTCGTGGTGATACCTGCGATGGATGGGATCTTGCTGGAAATACTTCAGCGTGTCGTGCATCCAGCCCATATCCCACTTCATGCCAAACCCCAGCCCGCCCACATAAATCGGCCTTGATACCATGGGCCACGAAGTCGATTCCTCAGCCGTGGTCTGCACGTCGGGATGCTCCTTGTACACTTCCTGATTGAAGCGGCGAATGAATTCAATGGCTTCCAGATTTTCGCGGCCACCGTATTTGTTGGGAATCCATTCGCCCGCATTGCGCGAGTAGTCGAGATAAAGCATGGAAGCCACGGCATCCACGCGCAAACCATCGGCATGATATTTGTCGAGCCAGAACATGGCGCTCGACATCAGGAAGCTGCGAACCTCGTTGCGCCCGTAGTTAAAAATGTAAGTCTTCCAGTCAGGATGAAAGCCCTGCCGCGAATCAGAATGCTCGTAAAGATGCGTGCCATCGAAATAAGAAAGCCCGTGCGCGTCAGAAGGGAAGTGCGAAGGCACCCAGTCGAGGATCACAGCGACATTGTGCTGGTGCAGAACGTCGATCAGGTACATAAAATCCTGCGGCGTACCGTAACGTGACGTCGGCGCGAAGTATCCCGTGGTCTGATATCCCCACGAACCGTAGAAGGGATGCTCCATCACCGGCATCATCTCGACGTGGGTGAAACCCATGCGGTTCGCGTACTCGGCCAGCCGCGGAGCGATCTCGCGGTACGTCATAGGGCGGTTTTCGTCCATCCGCATCCACGACCCCAGATGCACCTCGTAAACGGATTGCGGCGCGCGCAAGGAATTCCGTCCGCCACGGTTGGCCATCCAGGTGGCGTCCTGCCAGTCGTAAGCCAAGTCCCACACCACGGATGCGGTCAGCGGAGGGTTTTCGTGCATGAACCCGAGAGGATCGGCCTTATCGACCTGATAGCCGTTGTGCCGCGACTCGATATGAAATTTGTACAGCGACCCCTTCATTGCCCCGGAAACGAATCCTTCCCAAATCCCCGAGGACCCTCGCGTTTGCAAAACGTGCGCCTTGGTATCCCAGGAGTTGAAGCTGCCCACGACCGAGACCGTCCGCGCATTCGGCGCCCACACGCTGAAGATCGCGCCGGCGACTCCATTGTGGGTGTACAGGTGCGCGCCCATCTTCTGGTGCATGCGGTAATTACTGCCTTCGTTGAAAAGGTAGAGATCCTGCTCGGTCAAGAGTTGAGGGCGGTCGAGGGCGAGGGTGGATTCAGGGCTCATGGTGCGGCTCAGGTTGTGCGAGCCTTAGTGTACCGGAAGAGGTTCGCAGCGGGCATAGGGTCTAATCCCGGGGTCGCGTATTTGGATGCTAACGATTTCTAGGATGTACATAAACGTCGAATTAATGTGCATCGTGTGCTAACCTGAGAATGAGGCAAGGATAAATCCATGACTGCCGTTAGGAATCGCGTACACAAACACTTCCAGTTAGACGTGTCGAAGATCAAGCGCGCCAAGAAAGTTCTCCAGGCCAAGACTGAGACTGAAACCATCGAGCGGGCCCTGGACCTGGTGATCGAAGAGCATGAAACGAACCACAGGTTAATTGAGGCTAACGAGCGATTCATCAGGAGCGGCATCGAGATAAAAGATGTCTACGGCAATCTGGACGAGTAGAATGCCGCCTGTTCTCTTCGACACGTCCCTGTATATTTCCGCGTTGCGGCGTGGAGAGAACGGTGTGGTCGCACTCCGGAGGATTGCTCCCGACGTTCGTGTGTGGTTGAGCGTTGTGGTCTTGCAAGAGCTTTACGCCGGAGCGGGTGATTGCGATCGCGATTTGATCGAGGGCCTAGAACTCGATTTCGAGATGGGAAACCGAATTCTGATACCGACTCTCGAAGACTGGACCGTGACCGGTCAAGTACTGGCCCGCCTGGCGGCCAAGTACGATTACGATCAGATTGGCCGAGGACGACTGACGAACGACGCTCTCATAGCGATGAGCGCCGGGAGACAGGGCGTCACAGTGATTACTTCCAACAAGAAGGACTTTAGTCGATTAGCCGAATTCCGCAATTTCCGCTGGCAAATCGCCAGCTTCTAGAGATGGCCCTTCGTCCGCTTATCGAGGAGAAAGCGTTCAAACCCCCATGCTAGACTACCCATTCCAGCCATGGCCGCTCTTCGCGTCATCCTTCTTTGGCATCAGCACCAGCCGTTCTATAAAGATCTGGTTACCGGCGAATATCGCCTGCCCTGGGTGCGCATGCACGGGCTGAAAGACTATTACGGCATGGTAAAGGTCCTGGATGAATTTCCCAGCGTCCATCAGAATTTCAACATCGTTCCTTCGCTGATAACGCAGATTCAGGACTACGTCAGCGGATCGGTGCAGGATCCATTTTTGGCCGTCGCGTCGAAGCCGGCCAAAGACTTAACGCCCGCCGAACGGCGCTTTGCGCTGCAATATCTGTTTCAAGCCAATCCTGTGAATTTGATTGGACGCTATCCCCGCTACCGGGAATTATTTGAGCGCTTCCGCGATAACGGCGCATCGCCCGAGCGGGCCGAGAAATATTTTCAGCCGCAGGATTTCACCGACTTGCAGGTGCTATCGCAGATCGCCTGGTTCGACGAATTTTTTCTTGAGGAAAAGAACATCGCGGCGCTGATCCAAAAAGGAAGCCAGTATTCGCTCGAAGATCAAACCTATGTGATCGAGCAGGAAAGAGTTCTGCTGGGCCGCGTTCTGCCCGCTCACGCCGACGCGGCAAGAAAGGGATCGATTGAAATCTCCACAACTCCTTTCTATCACCCGATCCTGCCTCTGGTTTGCGACACCAATGCGGGAGCCACTTCATCGCCGGGCCTGCCTCTGCCGCAGCAGCGCTTTCGTCATCCCGACGATGCGCGCGAGCAAATCCAACGCGGCCTCGATCTTCACCAACAGGTTTTCGGCATGCGGCCGAGAGGACTCTGGCCGTCGGAGGGCAGCGTCTCGGAAGAAGTCTTAGCCATCGCGCACAGCCTGGGCATTCAGTGGATGGCCACCGATGAAGGCGTGCTGGGCCGCAGCGCCGGAGTGTTCTTTGCCCGTGACGGTAATGGCCGTCTACCCGCCCATCTCGCCGAAAAGCTTTACAACATTCACCGCTATGAAAACGGCTCTACAACGATGAATATGGTCTTCCGCGATCACACGATTTCCGACCTGATCGGTTTCGTTTACTCGGGAATGCCGCCCGCCGATGCAGCGCATCATCTGCTCAACAACATCAAGGAGGCGGCGCGTCCGGTGCTATCGCAAGGGCGCGATGCCGTGGTCTCGGTCATTCTCGATGGCGAAAACGCCTGGGAATATTATCCGCAATCGGGCCGCGAATTCCTGCGCCGCTTTTATGACGCGCTGCAAAACGACTCGGGCGTCGAGGCGGTCACGATCTCCGAGGCCATCGCCCGCCATCAGAATTTTGGCAAGCTGACGTCGCTGGTGCCCGGATCGTGGATCAACGCCAATTTCAACGTCTGGATTGGCGCACCCGAGGACAATCGTGCCTGGGATTACCTTTCCAGCGCCCGTGAATTCTACGCACACAACGCCGCGCGGGCCACAGAAGCACAGCGCAAGTTGGCCTTTGAGGAAATTCTGATTGCCGAGGGCAGCGACTGGAACTGGTGGTACGGCCCGGAACATCATTCGGAGAACGACCGCGACTTTGACGACCTTTACCGCAAACATCTCTCGAATGTTTACCAGGTGCTGGGCGCGACGCCTCCCGATTATTTGTCGCAGCCCATCACCGGCCGCGAGGTTCGGCCCTCGTTCACTCCCCAGACGGCTTACATCCATCCGCACATTGCGGGCGATAAAATTCGCTACTTTGAATGGATGGGCGCAGCCGCCTTCACCGCCGACCACCGTGCCGGGGCTATGCACGGCAAGCAGTTTTTTCTGGACTCCGCCTACGCCGGCATCGATAGCGCCCATGTCTACGGCCGGTTGGACTTCAAAGACAAACTTCCGGAAGCAGAATTCGGTGTGGTGGTAAATCTGGAATCGTGGGAGGCGAATGAGCCGCGTCCGCGCAAATCGCTGCGCCTGGATGCGGCAGTCGACGGCAACGGCGCGCTGGCTGAATGGAAGGTGGAAAACAGCGTGGATGCGCGCCCGCTGGCCTCGTCGGCAAAGCCTGATGACGGGTTCAAAATCGCGCTTCTGCGCAACTTTGAATTTAAGTTACCTCTCGAGTGGCTGCTGGCCGTGCCTCCGTCATCTTCGTACCCCGAACAGAAAGGTGGAGCCGCCGCTACAACTCGCCTGCGCTTGCGCTTCAGCCTCTGGCAGAATGGACTTCCCGCGGACGCCTTGCCCCCCGAAGGCTGGATCGAGCTGCAATTGCTGAGCGAAGCGGAAATGGATGTTTACGGCACGTAGGAGTGTCTCAGGGAATTTATGATTCCAAGATCAGCGGGTTTTCAAGTTTGCCATGAAAGGCGCGATCAAAGGTGACAAGTTGCATCCCCGATACTACGGCAAAGGCCGCCAAATAAGCATCTGCCCAGTTCTTTGCTCCTGGATGCTGCTCGCTGGACCGCGAGCGGAAGGATAATTCTATTTCTGCTGGTTCTTCAAGGAAAGCGATGCGCCCGTCCTGTTTCCATCGATCATAGGCTTCCCACGCTTCGGCCTGGGTCATCACTTCGTCCTTTCCCATAACGGCCTGAGTCGTGAGAAGCCGCAATAAACTGAGTTGCGTGAAACGACAAAAACATACCCGTGTCTCCAAGTCCAGACTTTCAAACCACGACTTCGCCGCGTTATGGTGGACGTGCCCGCCGTAAGTCAGGGCTACCCATACATTCACATCAGGGAAAAGGAATGATCTCGAAGATCTTGTCATTGTCGAGGTTGAGAGATCCGGGTCGCTTCGAGGGGACGATGGGCAGGGTTACACGGCCCGGTTTGTTGCGCTGGCCGCGAAGCTCCTGTTCGACGCCACGAAGGATTAAGTCCTTCACCGACCTTCCCTCGCTCGCAGCTTTGCCCTTGAGCTCACGATAGAGCGGATCCGGAATGTCGACCGTGGTCCTCATATTCTCCATGCTGCCATATTTATGGCTGCTTGTCTACATTTTCTTGAGCGCTGGACGGACAATGAAAAACCGGAGCAACTCTGCTCCGGTCAGTTGTACCAAGAAACGATTCGTTTACTTGCTGCCGCCGCTGGCGCCCGCAACCGCGCCCAGGCTCAACGGCCGGTTCAATTCCAGCGTTAGCTCCGTCCCCGCAGGCAGCACCGCCGAATGGTGCTTAGTAAGCCAGTATGCAGTCGTCGAACCCGCACCCACTACGCCGCCCACCAGCACTCCCGGAGGCCCGCCCACCAGCCCGCCAATCAGCATTCCGCCGGCAGCGCCGCCGCCAACTTCGAACTGGTCGCGCCGGTCGTGGCCCGATCCCTTGAACTGTCCCTCAGTGTTCACGTCCGTGCCCGATCCAATGTTGGTATCGATCAGTGTGGCGTCAAGAAAATAGCGTTCGCCGGTAGGCAAAATCACGGCCTCGGGCAGAATGCCCAGCGTGGGCTTGCCCGCGATCCGGCGTGGCTCGCTCACCTTGGTCACGCGCCCTTCCACGGTTGCCCCTGCAGGAATCAACGTCTGCCCGTTCAAGACCACCGGTTGCATCACTTGCCCGCGAAAAGGATCGCCGGCTTTGTTGCTGAAGGTTGCCAGCGTAGTCCCCAGCTTAACCATCAACGTGGTGCCCTCGGGCACGGAGGCATTGGTCTGCACGGGGCCTATTTGTGCGGGTACAGTCTGCGCGGCGTTAGCCGGAGGCAAATTAGTCTCGCTCGGATTGGCCTGAGTTGGATTGTCCTGCGCCGGATTAGGCAGGTCAGTACTGGTTTGGGCCATAACTGTTGCGGCCAATAGCAGAATATAAGCGAAAATCATCCAATGCTTCATCGGAGCCTCCTGAGCTTTCAACCCGTCGATCCACGAAAAGTAGCTCTCACTATAGAACTAGAACGGCTGTGGAACAACCGTTGCTGGACTTGCCGAACCAGCGAAGGCAAGAGCCATCCACCCGCCCCCCGGTCTGTCTCTGTTAATGGAAGGAACTTGTGAGCCTCGTCAGATTGCGGTAATCCTCCATCCGCTATAATCCAGAGTTTCATAAGCATTCATGGCGAAGACCTACAAGGGCGTCGGCTACCTGACGGGCCGGCGCCTCACGTTCCACTCGGCTCCGCCCGTGTCCGCCGTGCGCGTTGACGACGATTCGAAGACGATTCGTTCCACGAAAGATCAAGGGAAAGGGAAACATTATATGACGAATATTGCAGCCATCATCGGACGCGAGGTACTGGATTCGCGCGGCAATCCAACGGTAGAAGCAGAAGTGCAACTGGCGGGCGGCGTGGTTGGCCGCGCCATTGTTCCCAGCGGCGCATCGACCGGCGAACACGAAGCTGTCGAACTGCGCGACGGTGACACCGCGCGATTCCTCGGCAAAGGCGTGCTGAAGGCGGTAGAAAACGTCAACGGCGAAATCGCCGACGCTCTCGGCAACTGGGACGCCGCCGACCAGCGCAGCCTCGACCAGAAAATGATTGAACTCGACGGTACTGAAACCAAGGGCCGCTTGGGGGCAAACGCAATTCTCGCGGTGTCCATGGCCGCCGCGCGCGCAGCTGCGTCGGAATATGGCCTGCCGCTCTACCGCTATCTCGGCGGCGCAGGCGCCAACACGCTGCCCACGCCCATGATGAACATTCTCAACGGCGGTGCGCACGCCGACAACAACGTCGACTTCCAGGAATTCATGGTCATGCCCGTCGGCGCGCCTTCGTTTTCCGAAGCTCTGCGCTGGGGAGTCGAAGTCTTCCACACGCTCAAAGGCGTGCTGAAGAAACGCGGCTACAACACCTCCGTCGGCGATGAAGGCGGTTTCGCGCCTTCGGTCAAGTCCAACGTCGAGGCCATTGAGGTCGTGCTCGAAGCCATCGAGAAGGCCGGCTACAAGCCCGGCGAGGAAATCTCGATCGCCCTAGACCCTGCCTCCAGCGAGTTCTATCAGGATGGCAAATATGTCTTCAAGAAATCCGACAAGAGCGCCAAGAGTTCCGACGACATGGTGCGGTTTTATGCGAAGTGGGTGAACGACTATCCCATCGTCTCGCTCGAAGATGGCCTGGCCGAAGGCGATTGGGAAGGTTGGCAGAACCTGACCAAAGAACTCGGCAGCAAAATCCAGCTCGTCGGCGATGACATTTTCGTTACCAACATCAACTTTCTGCAAGAGGGAATCGACAAAGGCGTCGGCAATTCGATCCTGATCAAAGTCAACCAGATCGGCACGGTCAGCGAAACCTTCGACGCCATCGACCTCGCCCGCCGCAACGGCTACACCAGCGTCATCTCGCACCGCAGCGGCGAAACCGAAGACACCTTCATCGCCGACCTGGCCGTAGCCACCGGAGCCGGCCAAATAAAAACCGGCAGCGCCAGCCGCACCGACCGCATCTCCAAATACAACCAGTTGCTGAGGATTGAAGAAGAGTTGGGGGATGGTGCGAGGTTCCTGGGGTTGAAGGCGCTAAATTACAAAGGCTAACGCGTCCCACAGGGGAGGATCTTCATCAGGCCGCCTTGACACCCCCTCGCCCTGCGTCAAACGAACGTCCCGTCGTCTCCCTATTCCTCCCTGTCGTTTCGGTTGCCGGTAGGGCCCTAACCCCCATTTTGCAAATGCTCTGGAATCATGGGCCCCGCGGGGTAATAATATACTTGGCAAAACGGAAGATTAGGTCTAGGCTGGAATCCTGCCGTGACAGGATCGGCGGCGCTACTTCTTGGGTCGCCTTTTTCGTCCCCGTTCCTTCTTGTACTGTGCTTCCCGCTTGAGCAGTTCTTCCTTCGATACGCTCAATACCTGCCGCATCGCATTATCAAACCTCTCAAACTCGGTCCTGCCGGGAACCTCTGGCGCTGGTAGTGGCTTCACTCTGCGATTATATCCCTGTGTAGAGCACCACGAAAGGCTATTCCCGTTTCGGGAAATGAACCCAGAGATACCACGCCAAACTGACAATTTTTCCCAAAAGTCATGGTACAGTTGGGCATGAAGGACTTAGGTACTAAAGTCTGTTGCCCGACCTGCTGGCATGTCGCTATACTGGCAGTACCTTCCCCGTAACCAAAGTAATATTTCCAGCATCTAAATGATTATCGAGATGAGAACCGTAATCACTTCGTGCTTGACAGCCGATTTAACATGTAGCAGACTTTTGCGGTCTGCTGGGAGGGGTTTTTTATGAGAGATGGATGGGATGGCTAATCGTTGGACTCAAACACAGCGCAAACAACAGCAAGGTTCTTAGGAGAAACATGGGGCTTCTGGATTCAGACAGGAGCCCTTTTTCTTTCTGCCTTGGGTGCGCTGTGGATCATCCGTTCTCGTGAAGGTAGCGAAAAAAGGCGGGCGACCGTCGATCTCGTCATTCAGCAAAAACACGATACCGAACTTCAAGCATCGCGCCGATGGGTTTTGACGCAGCACGAAAATCACACTGGCAACTTCACGCAACACCTGGCCGACATAACTGCTGATCCATTCCGGCACATCCTCCGAGTTCTCAACAACTACGAATTTATTGCAACCGGGATTCGCGAAGATGCTCTCGATGAAGAAATATATAAACGCCTACAGTACTCGGTTCTGATAAAGGATTGGACCGCGTTATCGGGCTGCGTTATGGAACTCCGACAAAGCACTGGACACCGCACACTCTTTCAGGAATTTCAAGCCCTCGCCGAACGCTGGTACAAAAAACCTCTTAAGGCCGATAATCCGTAAAAAACAAAGCAATAGCCCAATAGTAGTGATCTACTGGGCTATTGTGTTAACGGTTATAATTGAGGCTGTTTCTCACTCAGCCAGCATCATTCGGCTCACCACGGCCCCGTAAGGGGCCTTTGTGTTATTGCCGGAAACTACGGTAAGCCTCTGCGGTAGCTCCGACTATATCCCTCCTTGTCATAAGCGAAACCTCATTAAACTCTTGATTCCACGCCACGAAATGAATTGTGGCGCTACGCAACCTGCAAGCGTTATACTAAAAAGGCACAAGGGCTATGGGCTAACGCCCCGCCGCGCCGAAGCGCAACGGGGCCGCTAACCACAGTGACATCGGTGTTAGTAGCACCGATAATCACGAGGGGCATGATGTAAGTCATGACACCCTCCTTCCTCTCCGTCAGTCCGTAAGGACTGGGGGGAGCTTGTGAAAAAAGTCCTTCCATCGGGCCGGGGCTTGTCCTTTACTGGACAGCTTCGGCCCGAGTCGTTATTTGTGGAATTTCCTCCTTCAGTCGATATTTGCGCTCTTTCTTTCTTCCCGTGCTCACCAAATGACCATTTTCAGTAAGCCCGATGAGCGCCCAGTGAAGGGTTCTGCCGGGGCTTTTTTCGCCAAAATCAAAACGCGTCGCTAGGGCATGTTTTTTAAAGTCAGCAAGCCCGAGTGCTCGGTTGCTGTCCTTTAGGGTTTCGAGAATCAGTTGAGACAACGGTGTCCGTCCGAACCCATTGCCCTCCGGGTGATCCTTGCTCGGTGAAGTCAGAACCAAAGCACGGATTGGCTTGCCTCCCCATTGCTGCTCTTCATACTCAAGCAGCGCGTTTACGTTGACTTCGGCCTGATCCAATTCAGCGAGTTTCAGTTTAAAATCTTCTCGCTGTTTTCTAATGGACTCGCGCCGTTCTCGTAGATCGCGCCGAATGTCGCGTGCCATGTTTGCCCCCTTGTTGGTAAGGTGTCTAGAGCATAGCACTAGGAACGCATCTCTAGGGAGAAATTTTCTATTCACTAGTATTCTCGAACTGCCCTAGTCGCGGTGCAGTTGGGTGCGGAAAAGAACGAAAAGCGAAAGCTAGACGTAATCGACCTGCCGCATGGAGGGTAAATAAAAAGCGGGCTAGAGTTTAGCCCGCTTGCCCCGCTTCAATCGAAATGGATTAGAACGCTTCCGCTGGCCTTTCCTCGTCCTTTCCAGTGAGTTCTTTGTATGTGAGCCGCTTGCCGGACAATCTGCCGCACTGCGGCATCGAAGCGATCTGCATCGTTCAGCGGATTGTCCGGTGTGGCGCGGTTGTTGTAGCGAAACACTTGTTCGTCAACGTAACGCTCCAAATGGTAAGGTTCGACCGCAACGTAGGTTCCGTTCAATCCGCGCTTTAGCAGGGTCCAAAAATTCTCAACACTGTTGACGTGAACGCGGCCTTTGACGTAGGTCTCAGTCTTGTCTACCATTTCGTGAACGAAGCGCCACCGCATCCCTTGCTCGTATGCGACTGCGCTATCGGTATAAGACCTTCGTTCCATATTTAACTTGCGTCAAAATTTCTTTCTGTAAAGTCTCGCGCTTCACGTTCGGCATGACCTTCGCTCGTACCTGCCGGAGATTGCGGTCAATAATTCCTTGCACCACAGCCTTACCCGATGCGCCGCCGCGTGCCTCGTAGCGCACTGCGCGGTCTTTATGCATGTTCTTCTTGCGACCGCCTACGAACGTTTCGTCTACTTCGATTTCGTGACCTTCGCCGCCGATCTTGTTCAGGGGACCGTAGCCGAAATCTTCTTTCATGCCCAAACGTAGACGGTGATTCATAAACCATGCTGATTTTTGAGTGACCTTAAGAGCGCGGTGAATCTCCCAAGAGCTAATACCGTTTTTGCAGTTCACAATCATCCACATCGCGGTCAACCATTTGTCGAGACCGATGGGCGAATCCTCGAAGATCGTCTGAGTCTTAAGTGTGAACTGAGGCGCGGCGTGCTTCTCGCGGCAGTGCCAGCGGTTGTACTTCTCCAAGAAAATGACGTTCTTGCTCTGGCAACGTGGGCAGACAACTCCCTCTGGCCAGCGACGGGCTACCAGATATTCGCGGCAGTTCTTCGGATCGGCGAAGTAGAGGATGGCTTGCTGTAGGCTCTGCGGTTCCATGCAGAAATCTTAGGCCAGAGCCTCTATTTTGTCAAGTATATTATTGCCCCCCGCGGTTTTTTCGCGGCAAATGCTGTCTTCTAAAGAAGTTATTGCTTAATTCTTTTGAATCATGTGCTTACGCGGCGCGTCTTCGCCCGGCATGCAGCCGAGCTCTACTCCTTGTGCTGGGGCAATGATGGAATGACTTGGCTGTGGATCGCAAGGTCGGATGTCACAGTGGGGCTGTGAAAGATTAACTGTTGGTACAGGGCTCGCGCCCGGTCACTTCCGCGCCAAAGAAACTTTGGTGTCGAGTGACGCGCTGATGCGACACGGTCACCGCATTGTGCAGGTTCATTGCACACCGCGACTTCCCTTTGTACATCTTGTACATCGCGAAATGGCGCGCCGCAAACCGCGTCTGCGAAATGTTTTTGGACCCAAATCTCCTTGACTAATATAGTGATATCACTATAAAATTATGCTCACCATGCCGGATCACCCGCCGCTCAAACCGGTGACATGGGTCGGCACCAGCCTCAAGGATTTACGAGAGTTCCCCGCGCCGGTCCAGGATGTAATGGGCTACGCCTTGTATCTCGCACAACGCGGGGGCAAGCATCAGGATGCGAAGGTGCTAACAGGCTTTGGCGGAGCGGGCGTCGTGGAAATCATCAAGGACTATCGCGGCGACACTTTCCGCGGCGTGTACACGTTGCGCTTTGCCGGGACGGTTTATGTCCTGCACGCCTTCCAGAAGAAGTCGAAGAGCGGACGGGCAACGCCGCGCCGGGACATGGAGTTGATCCAGCGACGACTGCGCGAAGCCGAACGGATTGCCAGGGGGAGAAAGCCATGAGTAACAAAAAACGAAACGGAACCGGAAGCCGCAACGTGTTCAAGGATATTGGCGTGCCGAACGCGGAAGAGCACTTAGTCAAGGCGCAGCTGGTATTCAAGATTGATGCCCTGCTGAAAGCTCGCGGTCTCAAACAGGTGGAGGCCGCCGAGTTGTTTGGAATCCGGCAGCCCGATGTTTCGAAGATGCTGCGCGGCGAGTTCCGTCAGTTTTCCGTGGAACGCCTGCTTCGCTTCCTGGTGGCGCTCGATCAGGATGTGGGGATCGTGGTGAAGCCGCACCGCGACAGAAACAACGCCCCGGCCTTGCAGGTTTTCTGAGGGCGTGCCATTTCCCGGCGTACCCGCGCGCGTTATACTTCCTCGTCAAATTTGTCCGCTCGAGAGGCGAAGATGGCATTCAATCCCGACGTTAAGCGAAAAATTGTCCGCGACAAAGAGGGCAGGCATTTACCGTGCGTCATGTGCGGTGCCACATATCCTCTCCCAGACGCAGTTCATATCATCGACGAGAAAGAGTGGAAGACGGCGCACGGTTGCGATCGACGGATCAACGGAATTCCGCTCTGTCCAAACTGCCATCGAGTTTTCGATGAGATGCTGCGCCCGTACATGCATCGCGCTCTTTCTGCCTTCGGTGCGACCGGCCTTCCCAAGACGTGGGTGACAAACAACAAATTTACGGTTACTGAACATTCATTGGATCTCAGCTCTGAACCGCCCCACTCAGGCCAGCGCCGGGCTTGAGTGGGCCACCCGCGGGCCCGATGTTTCCAAGATGCTGCGCGGTGCGTTCCGCCAGTTTTCCGTTTCGGGACGTGTATGGTTACACCCGCACCCCGGTTTCTCTAGTTCTGCCAGACTGGGCGAACAAAAAACAAACGTGTTACGCTTGTGGTGCACAACCGATCAAGCTGCCCGTGGTTCGTTCCGACGAACTCGTTAGAATAAGCAATCAGGTACCAATGGCGAACAAGACCAGGATCGAATGGACGGACGCAACGTGGAACCCGGTTCGCGGCTGCACGAAGATTAGCCCCGGATGCAAGCATTGTTATGCTGAGACCTTCGCCGAGCGATTCCGCGGGGTGAAGGGGCATCCCTATGAGCGGGGATTTGATCTGAGGCTTATCCCTGAAAAGCTCTTCGAGCCGTTCTCGTGGACAGCTCCGAGCATGGTGTTCGTAAACTCGATGAGTGATCTTTTCCACGAGGACGTTCCGGACGTCTATATTGAACGGGTCGCCCGCGTCATGATGGAGGCGAATTGGCACACCTACCAAGTCCTGACTAAGCGGTCCGAGCGACTAAGGGAGATGCTGAGTGGCATTCTTAAATTTGCAGCCGAAACGCGGCATATTTGGTGGGGGGTAAGTGTCGAAGATATTAAGTACGGTATGCCGCGAATTGAACATATCCGGCAGACTACGGCCCGGGTTAAGTTCCTGTCGGTTGAGCCACTGCTGGAGGATTTGGAATTTGTGGACCTTTCTGATATTGATTGGGTGATAGTGGGAGGCGAGAGTGGTCCCGGCGCGCGCCCGATGAAAGAGGAATGGGTCCGCAACTTGCTTCGTTGCTGTCGCCAGTACAAAGTTCCGTTTTTCTTTAAACAATGGGGAGGGGTACAGAAAAAGAAAGCCGGGCGGGAACTCAAGGGCCAGACTTATGATGAGTTTCCGTTCACGGCGGGGGAAACAATTCCAGAGCGGGTAGTGCGGCGGCGGCTTGCATCAGACTTGGAGGCGCAATTCAAGGCACATGAAACCCTCGAAATCGCCCGCGCAGAAACCGGAATTAGACCAAACGGTTCGACCTTTATTTCCCGATCTACCACCTAGCAACAAGGCGAGGGCCCGCCGTTACGGGCGAATTCGCAATCCGATCTGGTCCGAGCACAAAGCCAAGTTCATCCAGCAGTACCTCCGGATATTCGTCCAAATCACAAAGCACGGCGCCTACGTGGATGGCTTTGCTGGCCCACAAAACGAGGGGCAGGCCGATGCGTGGTCGGCAGAGCTAGTTTTGGGGAGTGAGCCTAAGTGGCTTAGGCAATTCTTCCTGTGTGAGAAGAGCGGGAATGGCCTTTCTGCATTGCGGAGACTGAAGAAATCCCAACCTGAGCGGGATAGGAGAGGCAAGAAGATTTATCGGAACATCGAAATCTGGCCGGGGGATTTCAACTCGACCGTGATTGAGATCCTAAAGAGCGGCAAGATTAAGCAGCAAGAGGCAACGTTTTGCTTGCTTGATCAGCGCATGTTTGAGTGCCACTGGGAAACAGTGAAACGGCTAGCAGGTTACAAAGAGTCACCGCACAACAAGATTGAGATCCTCTATTTCCTTGGCGTTGGATGGCTGCATCGCTCACTTTCGGGTATTCGCCATTCAGAGAAGATGGACAGGTGGTGGGGACGGAAGGACTGGAAGGAACTGAAGGAAATGACGCACATTGACATCGCCAATTTGGTACGCGATAGATTCGAGAAGGAACTCGAGTATCGATACGCCGCGGCTTATCCCATCTACGATAAGTAAAAAGGGAACAGAGTCATGTACTACATGATCCACGCTTCGGATCACGGGGATGCGCCGATGCTTATGGTGCGAGCACATCACAAAGCGGTTAGGTCCTTACCGAGGGAGATTCAGCAACCCATCCAATTCCCCGATAACTCTTAGGAAAAAACTGGGACCGGGCCGGACGTTTTCGATACCCTACACGCGCATAAGCTGAGGGAGCGCGTCAAAATGCGTGTCGCGGGGACACAGGACGAGGGAATGTTGCAGCACCAGGGCCGCTATCCACATATCGTTGGTGGGGATGGGAGTGCCTTGCTGGCGCAGTTGCCGGTACAGAGCGGCGTAGTGATGGGTCGTCTGATCGTCGGCGTAGAGCACGCTCACGCCGGGCTTCATTAGAAAACGGCGCAGGACGGCTTCGTTGCGCGGTCCCTGGCTGCCCACGGCAAATCCGGCTCGCAATTCTCCCAGGACGATGAAGGGCAGCCAAACTTCATGGGCGAGTTCACCGTTTCGACGACGGATGCATCGCCCCGGCACAGGTCGGTATAGCGGCGCGTGCCGAGCGCCAGCCTCACCATATCTCTGTTTTGATGAAATGCGGGTCAATGGAATCCTGAGCGGCCAGTGCGCTGTCGAACGCTGGATCGTTGCGCCATGTGCCTGCGATATCTCCCAGATCGCGTTGTTGGCTACGGTCGCCGGTAACGCCGGCACCGCGGGCCAAGGCTTCAATCGCAACTTCGTTCAAGCTCTTGCCGCGTTCGCGGGCAGCCCGCCGAAGAGCTTCGTCCAACACTCCGGGCACATTGCGGATCGTGTATTGCATGCATTTATTGTGGGTAATACAGGCACAGAATGCAAGCGTCATCGGCAAAAGGGAGAAAGGGGGTAGTGGTGCAGTTTGACCCGAGAGAGTTGCGATGCGCGCGAGATCCCTCGGCTCGCTGATGAAAACGCGAGCCTTCGGGATGACGCCGCGCGGAAGGACGAAGCATCATATTTCGCAAACTGCACCGTTACCCAGACGCTTTGACTTAGTCCACGACTTAGCTAAAATAACTCTATGGAAGTCAACATCCACGAAGCCAAGACCCATTTCTCGCGTCTGCTGGAACGTGTGGCAGCGGGAGAAGAAGTTATTATCGCCAAGGCTGGAAAGCCGGTCGCCAGGCTCGTGCCGCTGAAAAAGACGCCGAAGAAGAGGGTCTTCGGCAGCGCCAAAGGCGAGTTCACGGTTCCGGACAATTTCAATGATCCCGACCCTGAAATTGAGGACTTGTTCTATAACGGAGTCCTTCTTCCGAAATGAAGGCCATCCTCGACACGCACGCGTTCCTGTGGGCGCTGGCCGGGGATCCAAGAATGTCGCGTCACGCCCGCGACACCTTTGCCGGACCCACCGGTCTTTAGCTAGGTGTCGGCTAAGCATCGCAAGCGTCTGAGAGATTCTTATCAAAGTACAGTCGGGCGAGGTGAAACTTCCTCGGCCAGCCGGTCCGTACGTGCTCAAAAAATTGGCGGAGAACGGGATCGAGATGCTCCCCATCAGCATTGACCATTTGCTCGCTATCGAGCGTCTCCCCATGCACCACCGCGATCCGTTCGATCGCAGGCTGATTTGTCAGAGCCTGGGGAAAATGTCCCGATCATCACATCCGATCCGATGTTTAGGCGTTATTCCGTCGAAATCATTTGGTAAAACGCCGCCGGGTCATGCTCAAAACCCCATCTTGTCATCCGCACTGGGCCCATACGTCGCCGGCACCGGAGCGTCGTTCAGCCGCAGATACACGCCCAGCTGCGCCCGGTGATGCACGATATGATTGAGAAACATCTGCCGGTAAGCCAGAAATCGCGTTCCTTCGAAAATCGTCTTACCCTGAAAGCTCAGCTTCCAGTTTTCTTTCCACGCCGAATCCGGAGTGACTGCGAGTGCGGCGCGCACCTTGACCGCGCCCTCATCGAACGCCTGCACCAGTTGTGCCGGAGATTCAAATGGCAACGGCTTGATGCTGCCCGTGGAAAAGTCCAGTTCAGGTGTGGTCAAAATCGTCAGCCCAAATCCCATGAGCTGAGCTACGTGAGGTGCAAGTTTGCCCAGCGGCGCCGACTTGGGATGAGGCGCAAAGTCTTTCTTGTCGGCAGGAACACGCTCCAGCATGGTGCGTGTCTTCTTGATTTCTTCGTCCAATTCGAGCAACAGCAATTCGTTAATCGGCAAGATGATCTCCAGAGGCTAAGTATAACCGCGATTCTCGGTGCGCGGTGAAGGCCTGGAGGGCGGCGGTTGGCGCTTCGAATTTTGTTCGGAAAACCGCACACGGCGGCCTTTGCCAGAGCTTCTCGCTTGCCTCTGGCGTAGAATGTCTGTGCTGTTCCGGGTCCCCCTGCGAACCGGCCCGGAAAGCCGCCATGCTGCCCGCACTGCGTAGCGTGTGGATGTAATGGCAGGCTGGCTGAGAGACTTTTTCGGAAAGTAGGGACAACGAAGTGGCACGTAGACGCAAGGTTCTAGCGGCGGCCGCGCTCTGGGGAGCGTGCGCCTGGTTCCTCAGCCTGGATGTGGATTTTCTTCTCACCCATCTGCGCAACGCTCCGCAGTGGCTCCTGCAAGGCTCCCGCGCTGTGTTCATGGGAGCGAGCGTCGCCATCGGCTATGTTGTTTACCGGAAGTATTTGATTGAAATTAAGAGTCGCAGGCAGAAGTATGCCGAGATCCGCGAGCAGATTCGCCGTCTTCTGGCCGAATTGCTCACCACTCCCGACGAAGACCTGATCCGCCAATTGCAGCGCACCATCAAGCGCATCGAACAGGTGCTGAAGCAGTACGATCCTGAAGCAGTTCGGCAAGAGAGTGAACGGAAAAAGCCGAAGGTGGCCTGAGGTAGCACCATGCGCCATTGTCGCTCGGAGTTTGAAAGAGTCGACACGCCTTTATAATTCGTTCCTATGCCTTCTCTATCCCTCTGTGCCTCCGCGGTGAAGAACTTCCAGACCCATGATTAGACCCAAACCTCTGATCCTCATCATCCTCGATGGCTGGGGATATCGCGCCGAAACCAAAGCCAATGCCATCGCGCTTGCGGACAAGCCCACGTATGACCGGCTGCTGCGCGAGTATCCCAACACGCTCATTCATACCAGCGGGCCGTTCGTCGGGCTGCCCGAAGGGCAGATGGGCAACAGTGAAGTCGGGCATCTCAACATGGGCGCCGGCCGCATTGTTCACATGGACATCACGCGCATTGACCTGATGATCCAGAACGGCGAGTTCTTCTCTCATCCTGTGCTGCTCGCGGCCATGAAGCACGCCAGTGTCGGCGAACGGCGTCTGCATCTCTTCGGCTTACTTTCCGATGGGGGAGTGCATTCGCAGCAGGCACATCTCTATGCCTTGTTGAAGATGGCCAAGCAGAATGGTGTCGATCGCGTCTTCGTCCACGCTTTTATGGACGGACGCGACACGCCGCCCACCAACGGCGCAGGCTACCTTGAACAATTGCAGCAGAAGATGCGGGAGTATGACTGCGGCAAGATCGCCACGGTGAATGGGCGCTATTACGCGATGGACCGCGACCGCCGCTGGGAGCGCATCGCCAAAGCTTACAGCGCCATGGTTTTCTCCGAAGCCGAAGGCGGCAGGACCGCCGACCCGGTGCAGGGAATGAAAGATTCTTATAACAGAGGCGTGACCGACGAATTCGTTGTCCCCTTCGTCTGCACCGACGAGAACGGCCAGCCGCTGGCGACGATTCGCGACGACGATGCCTGCATTTGTTTCAACTTTCGCGCCGACCGCGTCCGCCAGATCACGCGTGCTCTGGCTCGCAACAGCGGCCTCAACGATCAGGGTGGGCACAACCTTCCCGGCGCAGCCGATCTCGACGCGACGATTCCTCGCGACCGCGTGCCGAGAAATCTGAATTACGTTTGCATGACGCGCTATGACAAGAACTTCAGCTTGCCCGTTGTCATTCCGCCGGAGTCCATGGCCAACATTCTCGCCAACGTCATGGGCGGAATGAACATGCGGAACCTGCGCGTGGCTGAGACCGAGAAGTATGCGCACGTAACCTATTTCTTCAATGGAGGCGTCGAGCAGCCTTTTCCCGGCGAAGACCGGTTAGTCGTTCCTTCGCAAAAAGTCGCAACTTACGATTTAAAACCGGAGATGAGCGCGGCGGGCATCGCCGATGCAGTGGTCAAAGCTACGGAAGACGGAACGTTCGACGTGATGATCGTAAATTTTGCCAATGCCGACATGGTTGGCCACTCCGGTCAGATCGAGCCCACGATAAAGGCTGTTGAGACCGTCGACGCGTGCCTGGGCCGCATCGAAGCGGCGGTCCGCGCCAAAGGAGGCGCGATGGTCATCACCGCCGATCACGGCAACGCAGAAATGATGATCGACCCCGCCACCGGCGGCCCGCACACCGCCCACACCACGAACCCCGTGCCGCTGATCGTCGTCGCGGAAAACGCGAAACAATTTACGCTGAAACCAAACGGATCGCTGCGCGACATCTCGCCGACACTGCTGGGAATGCTGGCGCTGGATGAACCGAAAGAGATGACCGGAGCCGACCTGCGCGTATTCGCCAAAACCGAATAAGATCAAGAAATGGAACAGCGGCTCATCCTCGTCAATCTCCTGCTCAAGCTGGGAGTGGCCGCGACAGTGTCCAGCAACCTTGTGCGCTCCAAAGAATTCAAGTCACTGCTGTTCCGCGAAGAGCGTACGCTGCGGCAAAAGATTTACCTGGCGCTGTGGTTCGGCTTGCCGATCATGGGTGGAGTGGGCATTCGCTTCTGGGCCAAGAGCTTTCTCGCTGGCGACCTCACGTTTGAAACCGCAATCCTGCTCGGGGTGATTGGGGGCCGCTGGGCCGGCTCTCTTGGCGCGGTGTTGATGACCGTTCCCGCCGTGCTCCACGGAGAGTGGGCGTCTTTGCCTTTCGCCGTGCTGTGCGGCTTCATCGCAGGCCAGTTGCGTACCATGGCGCTGGACAAGGACGATATCTGGTCATTCTCTCCGTTCATCGATCTCAGCATTTACCGGCTCATCCGGCGTAATCTGCCGAGGCCGCGCTTATTCGATTGGCAGGTGATGTTTTTCTTTACCGTGGTCGGAATGCGTTTCGTGCAAACCGAGCTTTTTCGGTATTTTCCGCATTCCATCTTCAGCATGGAGAGTTTCAAGAACTGGTGGGTGCAGGGCTTGATCTACGCCGCTTCGGTTGTCGCCATCGGCATCGAATTGAAAATTTTTAACAGCGTTCGCATTCAGATCAAGCTGGAGGAACAAGAACGCCTGCTGCTGCACGCACGCATGGAAGCGCTGCAGAGCCAGATCAACCCACACTTTTTGTTTAACACGCTGAATTCCATTTCCTCGCTGGTGCGCTTCGATCCCGACACCGCGCGCGAGGTCATTACCAAGCTGGCGACGATCCTGCGGCGATTACTGAACAGCAGCGAGGCCTTCGTCCCCCTGCGGGAGGAATTCGAATTCGTCGACAACTATCTCGACATCGAAGTCGTGCGCTTCGGACGCGACAAACTGCGGGTGGTGAAGGAACTGGATCCACGTTCTTTAGATGTGATGGTCCCCAGCATGCTGCTGCAACCGCTGGTGGAAAATTCCATCAAGCACGGATTGTCTCCCAAAGTCGAAGGGGGAAGCATTTATCTACGCAGCCGAGTGTCCGAAGACAAACTCATCATTGAAGTGGAAGACGACGGTGTAGGAATGAAAACACCACACCAGCAGCGCGGCGGATTATGGGCTGGAGCAGGCATCGGAATGGCAAATGTGTCCGAACGCCTCAACGTTCTTTATGGAGACACCGCGCAACTGACCATCGACAGCCACGAAGGGAAGGGAACTCTGGTTCGGATTCGCCTGCCCTTGTTGCAGGAAGCGAGCGCGGTTCCGGTGGGTTTTTATGAAGAGCGTTCCAGTATGCGCCGGTAAAATTCTTCATACTGCGGAACAATCTTCGAAGAGCAAAAACGGCTTTTAGCGGCTGCTCTAGCCTGCTTTCCCATTTCGCGAAGCCGGCTTTCGTCTTTCAATAGTTCGATGGCAAAGCGCGCCATCGTGTCGACATCTCCCACATCGGCGAGATAGCCACTGACTCCATGCTCGACAACTTCCGGCACTCCGCCTACGCGCGTAACGATCGGAACCACCTCGCAGGCCATGGCTTCAAGCGCAGCCAGACCGAAAGATTCCAGTTCGCTGGGCATCAGCATAATATCTGCTGCCGCGAGTTTCTCCTGCACTTGATCCTGTTTGCCGAGGAATAAAACGTCTTCGTGAATTCCTTTCTGCACCGCCAGCCATTCCGCGACCGAGCGGTCGGGACCGTCGCCGATGAGCATCAGCTTGGAGGGAACTTGTTTGTGAACTCGGTCGAAGATCTCGATGACGTCGGTAAGCCGCTTCACGGGACGGAAGTTGGAGAGGTGAACCAGCAAGCGCTCGCCGCCCGGAGCATACTCCTTGCGCACCTCGGCGGAGAGTTCCGGATTGCGGCAATAGACATCGCAGTTCACAGAGTTGTAGATCAGTTCGATGTGGTTCTTCACGTCGAAGACGCGCACAGTGCGATCGCGCAGGTAATTGGAAATCGCGGTGACGCCGTCGCTTTGTTCGATCGAATATCGCGTGATGGGGAGATAGGAACGGTCCAGACCCACCAGAGTTATGTCCGTGCCGTGAAGGGTCGTGACAAACGGCAAGCGACGTCCCCGCGGGCCTTCGGCCAACATCTGCCGCGCCAGCAGCGCGCTTACGGAATGCGGAATCGCATAGTGGACGTGGAGCAGGTCAAGGTCGTAAAGCTGGGCCACTTCCGCCATGCGCGTGGCCAATGCCAAATCATAAGGCGGATAGTCGAACAGCGGATATCGGGAGACTTCCACTTCGTGATAGTGAATGTTGGGCTCGGAGCCGCGCAGGCGAATGGGGGGAGCGTAGGAGATAAAGTGAATATCGTGCCCACGCTGAGCCAGTTCCAGCCCGAGTTCGGTGGCTACAACGCCGCTGCCTCCGTAGGTGGGATAACACGTAATCCCAATCTTCATCCGGCCCGCTCCTTTAATTTCCATCGTGGGGCTTTGTATTCGATGGCAGGAATGAACTGCGGATGCAGATTTTACATCGCGGGAGGCGATTGAGAAAAACAGATCGCCCGAAACAGCCAGAGATCACAATCAAATTCCGGTGTTAGGCGCAGCGGACGGCAGACCCTCGTCGATTGCGTCAAGATGGGCTTGAAGACGAAGCTTCGTTTCCTCGGGCATGCCAGTGAACTCGATTCCCATGCCGACGCCGGGGTCGCGCGTGCGCACGAGAGCCGAAGTCGATACGTGTTCTTCGCCAATCCACAAATCTATTCTCAAAGCGGTTGCGACGGCCAGGGGCATGACAGTTTCGACATAGCAGCCGCTGCCGCTGACGTCACTGGCATTGACGCGCATGGGCATGTTGACTCGCTCGTCTCGCATCTCGATAGGAAAGGAAACTTTGTGGCGAGTGAAGTGCCGGCGATTGTCGGCCGACTGCGCGATCACGCCATGCGTCGGTAATTCTTTCGGCACCATCGACAGCCATGGGCATTCCTGATCGGTTACCAGCTGCACTCCCACCTGCATCTTCTTGAGGCCTCCGGCATCCACGATCCAGATCACTTTGCAGCGGGCTTTTCTGGTCTCATATTGCACGCCGATAACGTCGCCCACTTTGAGTGCCTGTTCGATACCGTAGATGCAGGCGCCGGTGCTGCTGACATTTTGCGCCGTGGCGTTCTGAAAAAAAGGCTGGTCGTTGGCTCCCATGCCCCAGACACGGACGCGCAAGTCCAGCGTTGCTCGCGGAGCTGCTCCTTGCGCTGATCCCGGCGCTGACATGGTTTGCATCCCCCTCGCGTGAATGCGCGCACGCGACTCTCGCACAATCATACTATTAAGGTTCGTACACATAAGTTACGACAGTACCCATCGCATCGGCGTTGGAAGCTGCGGTTAGTGGCGCACGAGGTCCCGGTAGGAGATCAATTCAATGTCCTTGTTGGCCAGCAGGGCGCGGGCTTCGGGCAGAGTCAGAGCCTGCAATTCCAGTTCTCGCGATTCGCGCAAGCGGGTGTTCGCGGCCTGCAAGTCAGCGTCGTTGTAGCCGGGATGGCAGACGAATTCCCAGCTACCTTCAGGAATGGTTTCGGCGATGGCGCGAAACAGGCGCTCGTCGAGGACTCCGGTAACCTCGATACCGAGGGTTCCATCGGGAGTGCTGAAGCCCAACCGGTCTGCCGATTCGCGAAACTTGCGGGCAAAGCCGCGAAGAATTCGAACTTCGGCGGTGCGCTTCCACAAACTGGGCGTAGCCAGCAATTCACCCGAACGAAGGGGGCGGCGCGGGCCAAAGGGATTGCGCACGGCCGTCACGCCGCATATTGCGGCCGCGCGCAGCAGAGGCCGCAATACCGCGGGAAAAATATGCGTGTGCTTGTGCGTATCGAAATGCGAGACCACTATGCCAGAAGACTGAACTCTGCGAATCTGCGCCGTCGCTTCGGCTTCGATTTCTTCGCCATCGAGCAAGCCGGCCATGGCTCGCGCGGCGAAGCTGATCAATCCGTCGCGAAACGAGGGCTTGCCGTTCTCACCGCAGAGAGATGAGATTTCGCTGGGCGGGAGCAACGGTGCCCCATCGATCAGAACCACGTGGCAGCCCACGCTTAGTCGCGGCGCCCCGGTCGCAAGGTGCGCTGCCTCGGAAAACGCCGGCCCATTGGCCATTAACGTCGTCGACGTAACAATGCCGCGCGTGTGAGCTTCGACGATCGCCCGGTTCACGCCCGTGGTGTAGCCAAAGTCATCTGCGTTTACGATCAAACGCCGCACCAGGCAAGTCTAGCAGGAGTGGGATCGCTACAAGCCCTCAGCAGTTAGCAGGCAGCTGGCAAGAACGCCAGCGCGAAGGGAAGATCTGAAGCGGTCCGGAATTCAGGTTCCTCATGTAGCGCGCCCTGGGTTTACCACGGCCAGGGAACGTGGAAGAAATACATGGCGCTGGCCAAACCAAGCGTGATGAAACCGGCCACGCCCATGGCGCGCTTGAGGAGGCGGCTTCGCGGTGGCTTAGGTTGCAGCGCAGATGCGGCGCGGAGTTTGTCTATCCAGAGCTGTTCTGAGTTGTTGGGAGCGATGGAGGCCTGGATGACTGCGCCCAATCTGCGTTGATCGTCCTGCGCCAGCGAAACAAAGCGGAAGGGCTGCAACGTGCTGCTGACCGGGCTCAGCATTTCCGCGCCGCCCAACACCGAACCGGCGCCGGTGAGGAACATAAGCTTGACTTGCGATCCCTGCGCGACCGGACGCGGAACAGACAGCAGACCTCCGTTGCAGGAGACCACCTGAAGCTGACTGGGCAACCGGCGGCCATCCTGGAAACGGAGGACGGCAGGAATAATGTCATTCAGGCGCGCCCGCGGCGCTCGCTGTGTGCCGAGAAGTGGGGGAGAGACGTTCATATTTCTATCCGATCTGCTGGTTACGATTGTGGGATACCGGAAGTGCCAGGGGAAGATTACCGAAGTTCTTGTCCGGCTCTGGTTACCTTCCTCGTCCCGCTAACTTGTTTCCGCCTTGGCTGAAGGGTGCAAGAGTCATTCGCCAGCCGATTTCGATCCGTAAAACCGCGAAGCATGGTCTCCGACGAACTCGTAAGGTCCGCAGTGACTTAGTTTGCTCGCAGTGTCGATCCAGATTTCGCCGCCGATTTGCCGCCAGCGCCTGCAAAAGGAATAATCCTCGCTGAGATAAGCTCCGGTCTCGGGATCGATGATGCAATCAAAGAGGGCATAGAGATTGGCGCTTTGCACACGATCGCGCCGCCAGCCCGACATGGGAAAGCCGTGTACGCGTTTGAAATGAGTTTCAGGATAGGCGGCAATGATGCGCTCCAGCGCGCCGCGGCGGATCAACTGAAATCCGCCGCCGGCGTAAATTCCTGTGGCAAAATCTCCCTCCTGCTTGCGTTCGCCATCGGGGCAAAAAGTTCCCACATACGATAAAGCCGCTTGTTGTACGCTCTCTCCGCGTTCCACGCAGCGCTGCGGAATCCGATCCCAATCGATCGACTTGAGCGGGTAGAGTGCGCCAGTGAAATCCTTATCAATGCGGAGCAACCGCTCGACTTGTTGCGGGTAGAAGCTGATATCGGCATCGACGAACAGCAGATGAGTGGCCCCGGGATCGTCCAGAAAAGCTGCCAGCAGCGTGCTGCGTGCCCGGGAGATCAGCGCATCGTAGCCGATCATCGACAGTGTCACATCAAAGCCGGCTGCTTTGGCGTAACTCATTAAGCGAATCACCGACAGCATGTAATTCTGCGAAACCATTCCGCCAAAACAAGGAGTGGCAACGAAAATCATTGGCCGGGACATAGTTCTCTACCATTACACTCTGCCCCGCAGCGATTGGGAGACACTTTGGGACACACTTCTCGAGGCGTTGCAATCGAATGCAAGCGCTCGGAGTACTCCGCTCGCGGAAGCAGATCCGAATCGCGGGGGAAGTTTAGCCTAAGCCGGGACGTTCAAGCCGCCCTTGCCGGCATAAACGTTTTCTAAGAGAGGGGTCGTGAGATCCGAGTTGATGGAAGTAGCGCCGCTGGGAGCGCTCGCATTCAGGCTGCGCCGACTCTATTTCCCGCTTACCTCATTCCATAAGAACGACAATTCATCCGCAGTGTCATCGATAGCCTGCGTGATCGAAACCCCTGAACTGTGGCCGCTCACCGTTTGATAGTGCAAGAGGACAGGCCGGCTGCTGGCGTTGTCGGCCTGCACCAGCGCCGTCATTTTCCTCGCATGCAGCGGATCGACGCGCGTGTCGCTGTCGCCGGTGTTGAACATGATCGCGGGAAACTTCATGCCCGGCTTCACATTGTGATAAGGGGAATATTTCAGCAAGTAAGGAAACTGGTCCGCGTTATCGGCCGAGCCGTATTCCGCGGTCCACCACTTGCCCACCAGAAAATTCTGAAAGCGGATCATATCCAGCAGCGGATACCCGCACCAGATGGCGCCAAACATCTCCGGATGCTGGGTCATGGCCACGCCCATCAAAAGTCCGCCGTTCGATCGTCCGCGAATCGCAAACCGCTCGGGTGAAGTGTACTTCTCCTGGATCAGATACTCCCCCGCCGCGAAGAAGTCGTCGAAGACGTTCTGCTTGTGTTCGAACATTCCGGCCTGATGCCACTTCTCGCCATACTCGCCTCCGCCGCGCAGATTGGGCTGCGCGTAGAATCCGCCCTGTTCCATCCACCAGGCATATTCCGGATTCCACGACGGCGTCAGGTTCACGAGAAAGCCGCCATAGGCAAACATCAACGTCGGAGTCAGGCCGTTGCGCTTCACGCCCTTCTTCGCCGAAATAAACATCGGCACGCGCGTGCCGTCTTTCGAGGTGTAGAAAACCTGGTTCACTTCATATTGATCGGACGCGAAGGGAACGCTCGGCTTGGCGAAGATCTCAGTTTTTCCGGTACTCACGTCATAGCGAAAAATAGTCGGCGGAATGATGAACGATTCAAAGCTGTAAAAACCTTCGTTCGAATCCACCCGGCCATACAATTCGGTTGCAGCTCCGAGAGTCGGATAAGAAACGTCTCCGACTTGCTTCCCCTCAAGCGTGAAAATGCGCGTTTCCGTGACCACATTGTGCAACCCGGTCACAAACAGTTGCCCGCCAACAATCGAAATGCCGGAGATCACGTCTTTCCCTTCGCGCACAATCTCCGCCCAATGCTGCGGCTGCGGATCGGCAATCTGCACTTTCACTACGCGATAATTCGGCGCTTCATAGTCGGTCATCACGTAAAGATCATCGCCGTAGTTCACCGGCGAGAAGCGATTGTCGATTCCATGGATTACTTTCCGAATCGGCCCGTCCGGCTGGCGCAAATCTTTGACGTAAACATCTTCGCGTTTGGCCGGAACGCCGTGCGCCACTGTGATCATCAGATAGCGCTCATTCTCGGTGATCTCGGCGCCGATCAGCTCCATGGGACCAAAGCTCTCGCCTTCAAAGCTCTTGCCGAAGATCAGTTCGTCGGTCTTCGCGGGCGTCCCCAGCTTGTGATAAAAAACCAGCGAACCCGCGGGATCGAATCGAGCGTAGTAAAGCCCCTGCTTATCCCGGCTGAGCTGAATACCGCTATAACGCGCCGACGGCAACGAGTCGGGAAGATCCTGCTTCTTCGCAACATCGAGGACGTGCACCGTCTCTTCATCCGCCCCGCCAGAGCGTGTGCCGTAAACCAGCAAGGTGCCATCCTTCGAGATATCGTTGATCTGCACAGACGTATTCTGATCGGCGCTAAGCTTCGTCGCATCCACCAGGCGTTCATCCCCGCCACGCAGGCCGTGGCGCACATAAATCGATCCCTGGTTCTCATCCGCCAGACGCTTCTTGAAAAAATAATTTCCTCCGCGCTCGATCGGAATGCTGTAACTCTCCACCCGTTCAAGCTTGGCTAGTTCCTTGACGATCTCGGGGCGGATCTTCACCTGCGAGAGATATTGCTCCGTGTATTTCATCTGCTCACCAATCCACGCGCGGGTCTCCGGACTCTTGCCATCCTCCAGCCAGCGATAGGGATCGGTCAGCGTCGTGCCGTGAATGTCTTCGGTAACCGGCTTCGCTTCCGTCGCAGGCCGAGGCGGAAGGACGATACCGTTGCCGCCCTTTACCTCGGAAGGCTTATCGGCAGCGCATACAGCCAGTGAGAACAGGAGCAGGAGGAAGATGAGCAGCGTAACGAATTGTTTGCAGGCGGCCGGAGCGGATGTCATGTCCGGAAGATTCTATCTCACTACCGCATCGAATCAATGCCGGCGAAAGAAGTCCTGGATAGTCGTCGCGGATTTCCGGCCTAAGAATGTGGCGAATCCTTCAACGCCAACTGCTCTCGCTGTTCCTCAGCCTCAACGGCCATCCGTTTCGATTTGCGATAGACGTTGGCCACAGCGATCGTCCACAAGGGGACCAAATCAACTCCCGGCACAAGTTTCCCAAGGAAAGACGGCAGAAATTCCCAGTGCCAGCCCAGCAGATGAATCATCAGCGCGGCAACGCCGAAATCAAGCACGTCATCCGCCGGAGACATGCCGCCTTCCACAAACGCGGGGAAAATGATGATCTGAACCGCATCCGCAATAAGGGCCAATATCATGGCCGCGCGGAACTGCGAACCGGGAGTGATCGTAATGGAATCGTCGATCATGGGTGCGCCCACTCAATTGTTATTTTAAACCTAATGCGAGTCTTCGACTTCGAAGGAATGGTGGGCAGTGCAGGACTCGAACCTGCGACCTCCTGCTTGTAAGGCAGGCGCTCTAACCAACTGAGCTAACCGCCCCTCGAATGCCGGCGAGAATCCGACTGAGGTGAGGGATATCCGCGCACACTGCGACTTGACCGAGTATATGGGAGCGCGGAAATAGCGGTCAATGCAAACCGCTGCTGCCGTGATTGATTACCAACCGAACCTGGCTGAGTGCCATGAGTCCAATTTCGCGAACGTCTTCGCAAGAGCGCCGCTAATGTTCAGGGGTGGAACTGTTCTCCAATCGGGTGGCACCTAATCGGGCAATGCCTGTCCTGTGGTTTCCACAGCGAAAGGAACGACCAGAAGTCCGATGCCGAAGGCAATTGCAGTGTATGCAACCGGCTTGCCCAGGGTCCCCATGCGGCTGACCAGTGCGCCGATTCCGAAGTTGACGCCCGCGGCGATGAATCGCCCGAATGAGGTAGTGAAGGCAAATGCCGTAGCGCGCACGGTCGTCGCATACTGCTCCGGCAGCCACAGACTGAAGATGGCAAAGTTGCCACCAAAGAAACCGAGGAAAAACAGTACAGCGATAAATGGGTGAAGTCCCTGAGGCAGATAGAATGCCCAGCCAAAACTCAGCAGGATACAGGCAGCCATGCCGAGGTAGTAGAAAGCCAGAGCACGCTTGCGGCCGAAGCGTTCAGCCAAGGGAGGAACGGCGAGGCATCCGAGTATGGTCCCCAGCGACAACAAGCCCATGCCGAGAGAAGACGTGCGAACCGCCTGCGGTTGCGACATACCCGCGCGTTTAGCCAGGGCGATAATGGCCGTGGGAGCATACACGGCGGCTGCCCACAGGCCGCAAATGGCCGAGGCCAGCAGCACCGTGTTGACCAGCGTGCGCTGCGTATAGGGTGGGCTGAAGATTTTCCCCAGGGAAGAAATTCCGCCTGCAGCTTTTACTCTGACGTTTTGCCGCCAGCGATCGGATTCCTTTACCCGCAGCAGAACCAGGCAGGCGACCACAACGGGTGAGAGGCCGCACCAGAACATCGCGCGCCAGCCATAGCGGGCTGCCACTGTATAGTTCAGCGCCGATGCTAGAAAAAATCCCGCGTAGTAACCTGTTTGCAAGTATCCGGCGCCCATCTTGCGCCGGTCTTCCGGCCACGCTTCGGCCACATACGTTCCCGCCAGCGCCCATTCGCCGCCAATGCCAATGCCCGCCAGCAATCGGAACAATCCCAGTTGCCACACGGTTTGCGATAATGCCGCCGCGCCCGTGAAGATCGCATACACGAAAATTGTGGCAGCGAGCACGCGGCTGCGGCCAAACTTATCGGCGATCGGCCCCCAGATTAAAGACAGTCCCCAACCGACGAGGAAAAGCGCAAACAGTGTCGAACCGGCAAAGCCCACGTTGGCGGGAGTGGCTTTGTATCCCGATTTCGGCAGCAGTTCCGTGAGCGCCGGGCTCAACACCAGCGCATAGATGACCGAGTCCATGCCATCCAGCGTCCACCCGGCCCACGCGCCCCAGAATCCGGTGACCTGCTGGCGCGAGAGTTTGGTGTGAACTGGAACGAGCGGGACTACCGCCTCATGTGCCATGGTTTCTCCTCTGCGAAGGGACGCGAATGCAAGCGCGAAAGCTACGGAAGCCTCGGGTCGCGGGGAGCAGCATACCACGGATGGTGGAAGGCGCAGATGCGGTTTTAAGTGGCGGGATCTTCGCGGCCTTCGGTCTAAAACATCTTCGCCAGAGCCGGCTTTATAACCTTACCCATCGCGCTGCGCGGAAGCGCGTCGAGCACCACAAGCCGCGATGGCACTTTATGGGCTGTTAGCAACTCCTTCGCCCACGCACGCAGCGATGTGAGATCGAGGGCGTTGCCTTCGTTCAGAACCACTGCTGCGGCGACGCGCTCACCCCACTCCGGATCCGGGACTCCCACCACGGCACACTCGGCGATTGCGGGATGCTGGCGCAATGCTTCTTCGATCTCCAGAGCGGAGACCTTGTGGCCACCTGTTTTGAGGATGTCAATGTTCGTGCGGCCAAGAATGCGATATCCACCATCTTCAACAATCGCGGTGTCACCGGTGCGAAACCAGCCATCGCGAAAGGCCTCGCGGGTCGCGCTGGGTTTACCCCAGTATTCCGCAAACACACCAGGACCGCGCACCTCAATCTCTCCCGGCATACCGGCTGTCACCGGCTCACCGTTGTCTCCCACAAGGCGAACCTCGACGCTGGGTAACGGCGACCCCACGCTGCCTGGAACCCGCTCCCCGCGCAACGGATTAGATAGCGCCATCCCGATCTCGGTCATGCCGTAACGTTCCAGCAACGTGTGGCCACTGATTTCTTTCCAGCGTTGCAGCGTGCTCACCGGCAACGCCGCCGATCCTGAAACCATCAAGCGCAGCGTACCGCACGCCCGGCTTAGAGCGGCGCGACGCTCCGGCAGCGCAGCGTCCCAGGCGGCGATAAGCTTCGCATAAATTGTCGGCACAGCCATAAACAGCGTTAGGTCGCCGCTGGCAATATGGTCCCAGACGTCATTCGCCTCGAATCGGGGCAGCATCTCGCAGGTCGCGCCAGACCACAGCGCGCAAGAAACTACATTGACGATTCCGTGAACGTGATGCAGCGGCAGGCACAGCAGGATGCGGTCATCCGCCGACCACTCCCACGCATCGACCAGGCTCGCGATCTGCGCCCCAATATTGGCGTGCGTTGTGACCACGCCTTTGGGCCGGCTTGTAGTGCCACTGGTGTAGAGGATCGTGGCATGGCGAGCGCTGGCGATCTCCGGCAAGCCCGATGGTGGGGAGTCTTGAAATTGCTCGTACGACAAGAGGCAGATATTGCGGGCCGCAGCGATCGGCGCCAGAAGGGAAGTAGCTGCATTATCAGCGACCAGAGTAGAAGCCTTCGTGTCGTTGATGAAATATTCCAACTCGGGCTTGGCAGAGTTGACTGGTAACGGCACGGCTATTCCGCCAGCCCGCCAAATGCCCCACTGTACTGCAACCCAGCGAAAGCCCGGCGTGACCAGAAACGCCACACGTTCTTCCTGGAGATCCGAGCGGCCGGAGAGCAACGCCGAAGCCACGCGCAAGGACGCGTCCAGCAGTTGGTCGTAGCTGAACGATCCCTGCGAATCGACGACAGCAACGCGACCACCAGGAATCCCGGCTCGGTCCAGTAGTGGAATGGTCCTGGTGGCGCTGATCACAAGCAGACTCTAAGTGGTCCCTCTTGCCTTTGTCTACTGGCCGTCTGCTGGGCGGGTTCGATTAAGGAGACGATTCCTTAGCTCTTTGGTGGTGGGATATGGCACGACCGGGCCATTTACGGTCTTGGGGTCTTGCTCTAATCTCGTAATCGAGCAGCACTTGGGGGAGGGCTGATCAACTAACGTCCCGTGACTCGAATGAGTCTGGGGCGTTTTGTTTTGCGCGCTATTCCTCAGTTCGATGTTGGTCCGGGAATTACCAAGTTTATCGGCCTGCCGGCGATTTCCTCAATTAAGGCTTTGAGTATGTGCGGACGTGCCATTCGCACGCTCGGGGAGCGACGCAGTGACGGGAGATTGCACAAAGACGATTTCATTCCTGACTGCATAGAGCACCAATTCGGCGATCGAATGAAGCCTAAGCTTGGCCATCATGTTGCTTCGATGCGTCTCTGCCGTTTTCGCCGAGATATTCAGGATCACGCCGACCTCCCTGGAGGTCTTGCTCTCCGTTAAGAGCTGCAGAACCTCGCGCTCCCTGGGCGATAATTGGGGCATCTTGGCCTCATCTGGACCAGCGTCCCGACGCTGTAGATATTTGCTCATCATCAACTCGGACACCCGCGCGCCGAAGAGAGAGACGTGCTGTTGCAGGGCTTCCACTGCCCTGGTCACCTCGTCGGTTCCGTCAGATTTGAATATCCACCCACGAACTCCCGCTTCCAAACAGTCCCGGATCACCTTCTCCGACGTTATGTCGGTCAGGATTAATATTCTCTGAGCGGGATTGTCCTTCAGGATTTGTCGCGCGGCGTCCGCGCCATTTAAGATCGGCATGCCAATATCCAGGATAACGAGATCCGGTTTTAACTCCAGGTATTTCTCTACGGCATCCCTTCCATCAACGGCCTCTCCGCAAACCTCCCATCCTTGGTGAGAACCTAGCAACGAGCACAGGCCTAAACGGACTAAAGGATGGTCGTCAGCCAACAAAATGCGGAACGCACTCATAGGAACCTCCCGATAGAGGAACCTTAGTAGGTCGAGACAATTTGGTCTGTACAGAATTGCTCACAATGTGTTGAACGTGCAGAGTGCCGATAAGCGCTCGCGACCCAACTGCTGCAGTCTGTGGCGAAACCGCAGACGTGGTGGGTGAAGATCAGGCGATCTTCTTGGCGACAACGGGAAAAAGAGATGATATTTGCTGTTTGACGTCATTGCTCCAGCAAAACGGGCATACAGCGCCGCCCTTTTCGCGCTCTTGGACGCTCAACTGTTTCGTGAAAGGCTTCAAACACTGGTTGCAATGGAAAAGATATGACGGCACGATGCACCATTCTCAGGAGCAGAGAGGATTCCTGGCGATTATTATTTCGGCGGAATCTTTAGGACCGCGTAACGCAGATCGTTTCTCGTGATCCGAGAAGGCGGCCTTGGCCGCCCTCTCGTGCAAGGCTCCTTGTTCTTACGCAGTTACGAGAGCGGGAGCAGAAATCTTGTGGCAGGTCGAACTGACAACATCGAAGGTGTGAAGCTTGGGCGTTCCCTCGATGAATCTTGCCATCGTTTTGAGCACTCCGGGGTAGCCATTGGTATTGTAGGCGTCGGCATCGGTCTTATTTTCCCAGAAACTGATTGCGGTCACATCAACTCCGCCGGGACCGGCGAAAGTGATCTCGTCCTTGAAGCCGTGTTGCTTTCGCAGCAAAGGAAGAACTTCGTTCTCGAATGCTTGTGTGTAGTCGGAAAGCATATTGGACTTCAGATGGATAGAGACATTGCGTGCAAACATTGCAACCTCCTTAGGTTGGGGTTGCTAAGAGAAACAACTTCAGATGGGCTGACTTAGTTCAGGGAACCTGAAATGAGGAGAAGGTGTTAACCACCTCAATTGCAACCCTAGTCTTATGACTGGGCACTGTCAAGCTGCCCGATAAGGAGTTAGTACACTGCCAACTTACGCCAACTCCAATTCGATCTTCTTCGCCGCCGGATCCAGCCGGGAAATGCGAAAACTGCGAATCTGCCCGGCGCGCACAGCTTCCGGCCTGGATTGACTGGCGTTGCCACCCTTCCATTTCGCATTTAGCATCGAACTGAGTGAGGCCAGGTCCGCACTCCCTCCCGCCGGCTTGTTCTCCGCAGCGGGACGCGCCACGATTCGGCATGTTCCCTGAATGCCTTCGCCCAGTTCGACCCGCGCCTGATCGCCCGAAACTTCCGTCACGCGGCCCGAAACCACTTGCCCTTCGTGGCGTTCGGCCAGGTACTCATCGATGCTGGTGGGAAGCATTTGCTTGATCCCGAGCTTGAGCCGCCTTTTTTCGGTGTCGAGTTCGAGCACCTGTGCCTTCACCGTCTGCCCGACTTTCAGCACGTCACTTGGATGGGCGATGCGCTTCTCCGCACTTAGGTCGCTGACGTGAATCATGCCCTCGATGCCTTCGGAAACCTGCAGAAAGGCGGCGAACTTAGTGATGCTGACGACAGGGCCCTCCACTACCGAGCCAACAGCAAATTTCTGTGCCGCGTCAGCCCAGGGGTTGCCCAGCGCCTGCTTCAGTCCCAGAGAAATGCGGCGCTCACCCGCGCTGACGCCCAGAATCACAGCTTCCACGGTCTCACCCTGCTTCACCACGTCGCTCGGGGTTCGAACCTTCTTTCCCCACGACATCTCCGAGATGTGGATCAAGCCCTCAACACCGGGCTCGAGTTCGACAAAGGCGCCGAAATCCATCAACCGACTCACCGTGCCGCGAACCCGTTCGCCGGGCTGATATTTCGCAGCGACAGAATCCCATGGATCGGGCTCAAGCTGCTTCAGTCCGACCGAAATGCGCCGCTTCTCGGGATCGATCTTGAGAACTTTGACGTCGACTTCCTGCCCGACCGTGAGCACGTCCGCAGGCTTGCTCACGCGGCTTCGCGAAATATCACTTACGTGCAGGAGCGCGTCCACATCGCCAAGGTCGATGAACGCGCCGTAATCGGTCAGGCTGCGCACCGTGCCGTGTACAATCGCACCCTCCTGAACCTGCGAGTAGCGGCGATCCTTCGCCGCGCTCTCTTCTTCTTCGAGAATCACGCGCCGGTCCACAACCAAGTCTTCCTCGGCCTCATCGATTTTGGTGATCCGGCAGCGGATTTCCTGCTCGACTAGCTTCTGCATCTCGGCCGCATCGCGGACTCCGCTGCGAGAAGCGGGCATGAATGCCCGCACTCCCACGTCGACACTCAATCCGCCTTTGACCACGCCGGTCACCGTGCCCATGATCGTCGTTTTCTCGCCAAACGCCTTTTGTAGTGAAGCCCAGTCGGTAGGTCGCTCGATCTTTCCCAGACTCAGTTCGTAGTACCCTTCCGGATCGCGGCCCTTGATCGAAACCTGAAGCTTGTCGCCCGCTTTCACGGTCTGGCCAAGCCGTTCGAACTCCGTTAACAACAGAATTCCCTCGGTCTTGAGGCCAATATCCACGAGCACGGAATCGACGGTGACGGCCACAACCGTACCTTCGCGGCCTTTTCCCGGCGCCTCCGCTTTGCGCGATTTGCTTCGCTCGAATTGAGAGAGAAGATCTTTAAAGGACTCGCCAGAGAAAGACTCGCCCGCTTCGTTGCTCGGTCGAGACTCCGGTTCGGGATCGTGGGCGGTGAGAGGCCTGCTTGATTTGCTATCGGACATGCGGGAATTGGGTGGATTTGAATCGGACATGAAGGATTGCCGTCTCGCTAAGACGTCGTCCGACTAGGATAACACCGCGCCCCGCGCCACACCTGCATGGGAGGTCCAGAAAAGCAGCGCAGTGGGAGTTATCCCGCGTTCACAACCCGGGACTCCATGTAGCGGAGGTCCGGTACAAAGGTCGTTAGCGCGAGTCTCGTCGCGCTCTCACCAACATTCCGTCAGCCATTGCGATCCGCCCCGGAAATGAACCACGCTCTCCGCGAGTGGAGCGACGTAGGGAAGGTAGTGTACTTTGATCAGTTTGGCAGTGATCCAGTCCAGCCCCGTCATCGCGCCAAAAGCCAGCAGGTTCTGCCCATAAATCTCTCCGCGCGAAGGGTGAACGCCCAGATATGGGTTCGCCTCCACGCATTTGTGATGTGCGATCCCCTCATGCGTAAGCTCGGCATCGTACACCATCGATCCCAGCAAAACCGCATGCGCGGCGATGAATTTTTTGTTGAGCACGCTATCATTCCTCAAGGCCGGCTCCGGCCGTTTAACCTGCTTCGGTTCGTAGACAGCGGCGGCCAGCGCCTCCCCGCCGCGATAACCCGGCGCATCGGGCGGCGCACCTATCGCCGTCTCCTTGTCTTCACTTTTGGCCGATGGCAGCGGAGTTTCATTCGTGGCTGGTGCTTCCCCAACGGTTGCCTCGGAAACAAAAAACCCAGTGTTATCTGCAGGTTCCGGGGCGCTCGGCGTGCGTTGCGCCGACAGAACCAATGGGCATAAGAGCCAGAACAAAATCTGTTGGCGCATGGCGAAATCTCCGGAAAGACAATTCTCGTCCGCTCGCAATCTGCAATAGCGGCGTGGGTCGAATTGCAACCAGTCCTCCGGAGAGAGGCCGACGGTCCATTAGTGCGCACTTAGAATGGCAGCACTCTCGCCGGCCTTTTAGTCACCGATGCTTCTCGGAGGCTTCGCCAGATCGTCTTCTGAGTGGGGAAGGTCCCCATCCAACTCCAGATATTCGCCGTTCGCTGCTAATCCCAGCCATTTCTGTGGCTTAGATTGACCACAAGCGTGCTTTCCGATAGCCTATGGGTTACCGCCAAAATGGGTTTCGTGTACGCTGACAGGACCGGAATCGCATGTTTATGAGTGGGACGAAACTGTGCCAATGACCGCAAGTAACGGAAAAACCCTCCTTCTACTCAAGCCCCGCGGCTTTTGCGCTGGCGTGGTTCGCGCCATCGACGTGGTTCGCATCGCCCTGGAAGCCTTCGGCCCGCCCATCTACGTTCGTAAGGAAATTGTTCACAACAGCTTTGTGGTCGACGAACTGCGCGGCAAGGGCGCGATCTTCGTCGATAGCGAAGAAGAAGTGCCCAACGGCGAGCGTGTCATCTACAGCGCCCACGGTGTTTCGCCGGAGGTTCGCGAGAACAGTATCAAGCGCGGCCTGCGCGTGATCGACGCCACCTGCCCGCTCGTGACCAAGGTCCACGTGGAAGCCGTCAAGTTCGCCAAGGAAGGCTACTCGCTAATCCTGATCGGCCACAAAGATCACGATGAAGTTGTGGGAACTCTGGGTGAAGCTCCGCTGGTTACGCAGGTCGTCGGCTCGCCGGAGCAGGTGAAGTCTTTGAGCGTGCCCGATCCTGATCGCGTGGCTTTTCTCACGCAGACCACGCTCAGTCTCGACGAAACGAAAGATATCATCGCGGCATTGCGCCAAAAATTCCCTAACATCAAAGGCCCTGCGGCGCAGGACATTTGCTATGCGACCGAGAACCGCCAGGTCGCGGTGAAGCAGGTGGCATCGGAGTCAGATCTGCTGCTGGTGGTTGGTTCGGAGAACAGTTCCAATTCCAACCGGCTGGTGGAAGTGGCGCGCAACCTGGGCACCAACGCGCATCTCATCGATAGCTATAAAGACATCGAGTCAGACTGGCTGAAGGGCGTCAAGACCATCGCCCTGACCGCTGGCGCGTCCGCGCCCGAGTGCCTGGTGGAAGAGACCATGAAGTTTTTAGCGACCAAGGGGTTCGACAACGTGGAAGAGCTGGAAGTGATGCCGGAAAATGTTCGCTTCGGGCTGCCGCCGGAGATTATTCAGGCTATTGCCGCCGCTCCGGCGACCGCCAGCGCCGATTAACGGAGCCGAAAATCGATGGATACAGATACAAACTCCCCCGATTCCCATGCCACTTCTATATCCAACGCACCTCAACTCCGCTTCGGAAAAATCGACGACCTGAAAGGCCGCGTGGGCGCGGCAATCAGCGCCGCCAGGAAATATCTCTTTTCCCAGCAGCACGAAGATGGCTACTGGTGCGGCGAACTCGAAGCCGACACCACCCTCGAATCCGATTACATCCTCCTGCACACGCTGCTCGGCACCGGCAACCAGGAGCGCTTCCAGAAAGCCGCGAACTGGATTCTGCAACATCAGAACGAAGATGGCGGATGGAGTATCTACGCCGCCGGCCCTTCGAACATCAGCGCCTCGGTAAAGGCATATTTCGGTTTGAAGCTGGCCGGATTTGAATCCGATCATCCCGCCCTGGCCCGCGCCCGCAAGAAAATTCTCGATATGGGCGGTGTTACCGAAGTTAATACATTCACCAAGATCTATCTGTGTTTCTTCGGACAATACGACTACGACGCCGTACCCGCGATCCCACCCGAAATCGTGCTGTTCCCCAACTGGTTCTGGTTCAACATTTACGAAATTTCGGCATGGTCGCGGGCCATTCTTGTTCCGCTCTCGATTTGCTACGCCAAGAAGCCGTTCAAAAAAATCCCCCGCGAAATGGGAGTGGAAGAGTTGTTCGTCGGCGGCATGACCAAGTCGCGCATGCACCTCCACTGGTCGAAGAATATCTTCTGCTGGCGGAATTTCTTCCTGGTGCTGGACCGCATGACGCACTGGTTTGAGCGCGTGCATGTTCGGCCGCTGCGTTCGATCGCGCTCAAGAGCGCCGAAAAATGGATGCTGGCGCGCTTCGAGATGAGCGATGGCCTCGGCGCAATTTATCCGAGCATGATGAATGCCATCATCGCCCTGCGCTGCCAGGGATACTCACTCGACGATCCGCAAGTCATCCGCGCGCTCGACGAATTTGAAAAGCTGGGCATCGAAGAAGCCGACACCTTCCGCATGCAGCCCTGCATGTCTCCGGTCTGGGACACGGCCTACGCCTTGTTTGCCCTGGGCGAGACGGGATTGCCCGCCAACGATCCGCGCATGGTCAAGTGCGCCAACTGGATTCTGCAAAAGCAAGTCCGCAGCGTCGGCGACTGGAAAGTGAAGAACAAAAAAGGCCAGCCCGGCGGATGGTACTTCGAATTCAATAACGAGTTCTATCCCGACGTCGATGACAGCGCGATGGTTTGCCTTGCGCTCAGCCGCGTTGAGCATCCCAACGGGCGCTACCAGCGCGAATCCGTGCAGCGCGCCATCGATTGGATTTTGTCGATGCAGTGCAAGAACGGCGGCTGGGCCTCGTTCGACAAAGATAACGACCGCATGGTCTTCCAGCACGTTCCCTTCGCCGACCATAACGCCATGCTCGATCCCGCCACGGTCGACATCACCGGACGCATCCTGGAGATGCTGGCCACTTACGGCTACGACAAGAATCACCCTGCGGTGAAGCGCGCCATCGATTTCGTCCGCAAAGAACAGGAGCCCGACGGAAGCTGGTTCGGCCGCTGGGGCGTGAACTATATCTACGGCACGGCGCTGGTGCTGCGCGGCCTCGAAGCCATCGGCATGGACAATCATGAACCCTGCATCCAACAAGCCGCCGAATGGCTGCGCATGGTGCAGAATGCCGATGGCGGCTGGGGCGAAACCGTAGGTTCCTACGACGATCCGACCCTGCGTGGCCAGGGCGAAAGCACGCCGTCACAGACGGCGTGGGCAATTCTGGGCTTGCTGGCCGCCGACGACACACGCAGCGATTCCGTTGCCCGGGGCATCGCCTACCTGCTGCGCACGCAAAACAAAGACGGCAGTTGGGACGAAGCCTTCTTCACCGGCACCGGCTTCCCGCGCGTCTTCTATCTGAAATATCACCTGTACCGGCAATATTTCCCGCTGCTGGCGTTCACGACGTACGCCAAAGTGATGGAGAAGAATAGCGTGTAGCGTCGGCACCCTTGGCTTTCTAATAGTCGCTCGAGCAGCAGGGACTGGAGAGGCAAAGTGCGCCAGACTACCCAATTACCGCCGCCACCAAAATTGAAGCCCATAGGTCTACCGAGGTTTAAGCGCAATAAGAAGCAGCGGTAGTGGGTTGCATCGGAGCGGCGAACTGCGAGCCTGATTCAGTCGCTCTGGGGGGCAGCCGGAAAGAAAGAGCGCGCTGACGCAGCATTCCTTTGTCTTCTAGTCCAGTGCGCGTGGACAAATGCAGGGCACAAGGGAGGAGGGGAATCGATTCGCCTGTGGAGAAACCGCAACGTTGCCGACTACTTGAGGGTTCCATACGCATCGGACAAGCAGCTTGCTGGGAGTTTGCATGCTAGCTTCAAGGCAATCAGCTTTTCAAAGTGCCTCTCAATGCTCGAAGATTCGACAGGGATTGCTCTTTACCGCAACCCTTACCGCTCCTCCACACTCAGATTTCTGAAGAAACGCTCCGGAGACATCTCACTTGCCTTTAGGCAAGTCTCTACGAACTCTGCAAATGTGTATGAGAAGGTCCGAAACGTTGCCGCGTTGATCGAATCTCTTGGCAAAATCCCTGCCGACGGTCGCCACGTCTCTCCCTTCAACGGCTTGACGCCAGCGCTTTCGTGTCTCGACCCTCAGAACAAATTTCCTATCATGAACCAACGCACACGCCCATTGCTCCGCTCCATGAGGGAGAAGGCGGACAAGGAAGGCGTGGTTGCGCTGTCAAGAATAATCGGCCGCACTTACAACATAAGAGACGCCCGTGAGCTCGACGTGTACGCCAATACTGAGACATTCCACAGGCCCTCGGCGCGCCTTGTTGCTGGCGGCTCCCCCAGTTTCCGGGACGTTGGCGTCAAGTCCGAGGTCAACAGCTTTGCTCAGATCGCAGCTAAGCAAGCGGTCATCACTAAGATACACAACGAAATAATCAACGATTTGAGGGACTACCTGCTCGCGCGGTACAAAATTGCTCCGAAAGAGGACAGATTTGATGCTCTCGTGCTTGACTGGAAAGGCGGTCGAAAATTGTTGATTGAGGCAAAATCTGCTTCGGAAGGCCCTTCAGGTCGATCACAGATTAGGCAGGCGATTGGTCAGCTTTACGACTATCGGTTCACTCTCATACCCAATAACAACGTGGACCTTGCTGTCCTGTTGCGTAAGGAACCGGACGTCCAGGTAAAACGGCTTCTTAAATCGCTCGGAATTGAGTTGCTTTGGTTTAAAGGCAAGGTCCCCGTAGGTACTATTCGCCTGTAACTGGCTGAACGAGCTGGCCCATGCCAACGGCCGTCAGAGCTGTGCCAAGATGTTTATACTGAAGGAGGATGCAGTTCGAATGGGATCCGCGGAAAGATCTTGCAAATCAGCGGAAGCACACAGTCGGTTTTCGCGAAGCTAGTACCGTGTTTGGTGATCCACTCGCGACAACGTTCCCCGACGCCGATCATTCGGCTGACGAGCAAAGATTTCTCACGATTGGCGCGTCCACATCGGGCCAACTGCTAGTCGTGGTCCACGCCGAACGCAAAGAGACGATCCGGATTATCAGCGCGAGACTGGCAACTCCGCGTGAGAGAAAATTTTATGAAGAAGAACACTGAGCATCGTGGTAATGGCGACATGCGGCCGGAGTATGATTTTGCTTCAATGAAGGCCGGCGTTCGCGGGAAACACTACGAGCAATACCGCAAAGGAACCAATGTCGTGCTGATCCAGCCAGACGTTGCGGCAGCGTTTCCGACCGAGGATGCGGTTAATGAAGCCTTGCGCGGCATTCTGGGTACAGCTCGTGCCGTCCGGCGCACTGGCGGCCTCCCGGATCGTGCTCTTCAGACCGCGCCCGGGGGCGTTAAACGTCGTGCTCGCAGATCAACCCGCTAAATGCCAGTTCTGAGTCCAAAGTCTCGCGTTATGGACCCAAAACTGAGAACAGAGAACTGCTCTTGAAAGTTTACCTCACAGGCGCCACCGGATTCCTAGGCTCGCACGTCGCCAGCGCCCTCGCCGACCAAGGCGCGGACCTGCGCCTCCTAGTCCGTCCCACCAGCAACCTTAAAAATCTCGAAGGCCTCAAAGCCGAAACCGCTGTAGGCGATCTCCGCGACCCTGCGTCCCTAGCCAAGGCCATGTCCGGCTGCGACACCGTCTTCCACGTCGCCGCCGATTACCGCCTCTGGGTCCGCGATCCGAACGAAATGTACCGCTCTAACGTCGACGGCACCCGCGCCATCCTCGAAGCCGCCGCCAAAAACGGCGTCCAGCGCATCGTTCACACTTCCAGCGTCGCCACCATAGGCTTCACAAAAAATATTTACCCAGCCGACGAAGACTCCCCCGTCTCGCTGGCGGACATGATCGGCCACTACAAGCGCTCCAAATTCATGTCCGAGCAACTCGCCCTCGACGCCGGCCGCAGCGGCATGCACGTGGTCGTAGTCAACCCAACCACACCAGTCGGCGAGCAGGACATAAAGCCCACGCCCACCGGCCGTATCGTCGTCGATTTTCTCAAACGAAAATTTCCCGCCTATGTCGAAACCGGCTTAAATCTGGTCGATGTAAGAGAGTGCGCCCGCGGACATCTCACCGCGCTCGAGAAAGGCAAGTCGGGTGAGCGCTACATCCTGGGCGGCGAAAATCTCACGCTGAAAAAAATTCTCGACAAACTCGCGCGCATCACCGGCCTGCCTTCGCCCGTCGTGAAGTTGCCATACGTCTTCGCCTTCGCCGCCGGGGTGATCGATGAAGCTGTCACCGGCCGCCTGCTAGGCCGCGAGCCGCGCGCGACCGTCGATACGGTGCGCATGGGGAAAAAGAAAATGTTCGCCAGTTCCGACAAAGCCGAGCGCGAACTGGGCTGGAAAATCGTTCCCGTGGAACCCGCCCTGCGCCGCGCCGTAGAATGGTTCCGCGCCAACGGCTATGTCTGAGCGCTGTTAGCCACGAACGGAGACATCAAAGATATTTTGTCATCATCGAAGACGCTCGCCATCGTCGCCGCTCTCGACCGCGAAGTCTCCTCGCTGGTCAAGCACTGGCGCATCCGCGAAGAGAAATATTCAGGCCGCAGCTTCCGCTTCTACGAAAATGAAAACGCCGTCCTGGTCTGCGGCGGCATCGGCCCCGAAGCCGCCCGCCGCGCCGCCGAAGCCGTGATCGCGCTCTACAAGCCGGACACGATCTGCTCCGCCGGTTTCGCCGGCGCCGCCGACCCAAATTCGAAAGTCGGCGACATCTTGATTCCGCGCCGCGTGATCGACTCTAGCGATGGCAGCAGCACGGACACCGGAACCGGTGAAGGCATCCTGGTAAGCTTCGCCGCAATCGCGGACCCGCAGCAAAAAGCGAAACTCCGCACCGCCTTTAACGCCGACGCCATCGACATGGAAGCCGCCGCAGTCGCCAAAGCCGCCGCCGCGCACGGCATTCGCTTCGCCGCTGTCAAGTCCATTTCCGATCCCAGCGATTTCGCTCTGCCCGCGCTGGATAAATTCATCGCCGCCGATGGAACTTTCAACGCCCGCAGGTTCGCCCTGTTTGCACTCTCCAGGCCGTGGCTATGGCTTCAGATTGCAAGGCTGCAAAAAAACAGCGCGCACGCTGCCCGGACCCTTTGCGACGAACTAGGTCGAGTCGCAGCGGGAACGGATGTATTATTCCAGTTGCCAATCGACGACGCGAAGGTCATCCATCGCCAGTGACGCGAATGACGAAGAACCCTTTATTCTCTGCCTTCTTCTTCCTGGTGCTCACAAGCGCTCTCTGGTCCCAGGATGCGCCTCCCACGGTCTACGCGGAAAGCTTCCGCCACGACGCCACGCGTATTACCGAAGAAAGTTTTGAGATGAAACTCGGCTCCGAAAATCCTACTTACCGCGAGTTGATAAAAGATGCCCGCGGCCACGATCGTTTCGTCTTCACCGTTACACCCCAGGTTTTGGAAGGCCGCAACGAAATTGTTGCCTGGCAGGCTCGTCTCGTCGATCTGCAACATGCCATGTACGACAACATCCTCATGACCTCACAGGAGCCGTCCTCGGAAGCGCAAAACAATTTGTGGCGCCTCGATCCCCGGCTCTACACCGCCGTTCCCGTTGCCGCCAGACGCGTCACCAAAGTGGATGGCTTCTACGTGACCATGCAGATCACGGCCCATCACTTTACACCGCTGGATTCTCCCTATCTCGATTCCATGATGGTGCACGTAGATTTCAAACACAGCGATCCACGGACCACGCTGCCGCCATAGACCTTGGGAGGTTGCGGTTTTGCAGTATCTATTGAACGCTGTGCGTAAGCACCAAAAGCAACTCCACCGGCATCTATCACCTATGGCCATTGCAGGACAATCCGTTCTGGCAGACCAAACTCAATCCATCCCGGCGACCATGCAAGCCGCGGTATATCGCGGAGTAAACGACGTTCGCCTCGAATCTGTGGCTGTGCCCAACATCGGCCCGGCGGAAATGCTGGTCCGCGTTCACACTTGCGGCGTTTGCGGCACCGACCTCAAGAAAATCGCCACCGGCTCCCATTCCGCTCCGCGCATCTTTGGCCACGAAACTTCCGGTATGGTCGCCGCCGTCGGCGATGAAGTCCGTAATTGGCGCCCCGGCGATCGCGTGGTCGTCTTCCATCACATCCCCTGCCGCGACTGTTATTACTGCCGCCACCAGACCTTCGCCCAGTGCGAAACGTACAAGAAAGTTGGCTGTACCGCCGGCTTCGAGCCCTCCGGCGGCGGATTCGCCGAGTATGTCCGCGTCATGGATTGGATCGTCGAGCGTGGCACAGTCCGCATCCCCGACGGCATCTCTTTCGAGCAGGCCTGCTTCGTCGAGCCGGTCAATACCTGCATGAAAGGCATTCAGGCGCTGCGTCTGCTGCCGAACGAAACTGTGTTAGTCATCGGACAAGGCCCCATAGGCATCATCCTGGGCGTTCTGGCCAAAAGGGCAGGGGCTACGGTCGTCACTTCCGATTTATACCCGCAAAGGCTTAAAATAACAGAAAGCTACAGATTGGACAGAATGGTCGATGCCTCGCAGTCGAACGTGGCCGAACAGGTGCGCTCTTTCACCGAAGGCCGTGGCGCCGACGCCGTGATTCTTGCGGTTGGCGGCAACGGCTTAATCCGCCCGGCGATGGATGCCGCGCGTGCCGGCGGGCGCATCTTATTGTTCGCGCAGACGCAGCACGGTGAAGCCACCATCGATCCGGCGGCGGTTTGCGTGGAAGAAAAGTCGCTGGTCGGCTCCTACAGCGCGTCGGTCGACTTGCAGGATGAATCGGTAGCCTTCGTAATGAATCGCGAAATGGATTTCCAGCGCTTGATCAGTCATCGCTTTCCCCTACAGGACGCAACGCGCGCTCTGGATCTGGCTGCGCATCCGCAGCCTTCGTCTATGAAAATTGTGATTCAGCCCGGGAGCGGCTGGGGACTGGAAAGTAGCGCTCGGGAAGGAACTCAACTTTGAACGGAAAAATGACGGCTGCCGTCCTCTACGGCAAAGAAGATCTCAAAATTGAAAGAGTCCCCATCCCCCGTGTAGGCGACGGAGAGGTTCTGGTCAAAGTGCAGGTCGCGCTGACCTGCGGAACCGACCTCAAAGTTTTTCAGCGCGGCTATCACGCACGGATGATCGTCCCTCCGGCATTGTTCGGCCACGAGTTGGCGGGAGTGATCGAAGAAGTCGGCGCCGGGGTCAACGGCTTCAAGAAAGGCATGCGCGTGGTCGCACTCAATTCCGCGCCCTGCCAGATGTGCTTCTACTGTTCCAAGCACCAGGAAAATCTTTGCGAAGATCTGCTCTTCAATAACGGAGCCTACGCCGAATACATTCGTGTGCCCAAGCGCATTGTCGAAGCCAACATGCTGGTCATCCCGGCTAATGTGAGTTATGAAGACGCCGCGATGACCGAGCCGCTGGCCTGCGTGTTGCGCGGCCTGCACGAAACCAAAGTCGAAATCGGCGACACGGTTACGATCATCGGGGGTGGGCCTATTGGCCTCATGTTCGTCCAGGTGGCGCGTGCCATCGGCTGCAACGTGATTTCTGTAGTTAAGCGCGACAGCCAGGTCGAAGCCGCCAAGCACATGGGCGCTCACGAGATTGTCCAAATCGATAAGGTCAAGAATGTCGTCGATGCCGTTCGTGCGTTGAGTCCACAAAAACGTGGTTGCGATGTCGTCGTCGAAGCCGTGGGACGCACCGAAGCCTGGGAGTGGGCGGTTGACATGGTGCGCAAAGGCGGCACCGTGAATTTCTTCGGCGGCTGCGCCAGCGGCACCAAAGTGCAGCTCGATACGCAGCGCCTGCATTATTCGGAAATGACCCTGAAGGCGACATTCCATCACACGCCGGAAACCGTGCGCCGCGCCTTCGGCCTGATCGCCGCCAAGAAAATTCGTCCCACGGATTACATTACCGGAGAAGCTCCGCTCTCGCGCTTGCAGCAAGTCCTGCGCCACATGCTGAACCGCGGCAGCGACATCAAAACCGCAATCATTCCCGGCCACTAAGAGAGTGATTTTGGGACGATTGTCATCCTGAGCGAAGTAATTGGCTCGCGAACGCGAACCAATTACGCAGTCGAAGGATCCCTACCGCGCCGGGACCGGTCAGGCCGCGAAAAGGCGCTCTTACTGCATCGCAGTCCCGAAGGCCCGAGATGAACCGAGTAACAATGCGAAGCCACAACGTTACCGAATGACTCCCGCAACCCGCACCGATTTTCGCATACCCTCCCCCGCCTCTTCGCAGGGTTGGTCCCGCCTCCCCGCCGCCTACGCCATCCCCGCATCCGCCCCTTCGCTCGAACAATCCCGCGAGTACTGCCGCCGCCTCGCCCGCTCTCACTACGAAAATTTCTCGGTAGCCAGCTGGTTTCTCCCAAAACGCTTGCGCCAACATTTCTTCAACGTCTATGCCTACTGCCGCATCTCCGACGATCTGGGAGACGAAGTCGGCGACTCCGCTGCATCTCTCGAATTGCTCGATCAGTGGGAGCAGGAATTAAACGCCTGCTACAACGGCCATCCGCGTCATCCGGTCTTCGTCGCATTAGCAGAAACGGTAAAGCAATTCGACATCCCCCAGCACGAATTCTCCAACCTGTTGCGCGCCTTCCGCCAGGATCAAACCGTCACTCGCTTCGAAACTTTCGCCAATGTGCTCTCCTACTGCCGCTACTCCGCCAATCCCGTCGGACATCTGGTGCTCTACCTCTGCGGTTATCGCGACCTCGAACGCCAGCAGCTTTCCGACTACACCTGTACCGCGTTGCAATTGGCAAATTTCTGGCAGGACGTGACCGTCGATCACGAAAAAGGCCGCATCTATTTGCCGCTCGATGATCTCCGCCGCTTCAGTGTGAGCGAGGAAGACATCGCGACTAAGCACAACACCGCCGCCTTTTGCGAGTTGATGCGCTTCGAAGTTGCGCGCACCCGCGAATGGTTTGACCGGGGCGTCCCGCTGATCTCAAAAGTCGATCGCGAACTGGCCCTCGATCTCGACCTCTTCACTCGTGGCGGGCAGGAAATTCTCAACGCCATCGAGAAGCAAGGCTTCGCCGTTCTCGGCCGCCGGCCCTCGATTTCGAAGCCGCGCAAGCTGGCCTTGGTGCTGCGGGCCGCGGCCGGCAAATTCCTGGGGACCACCAGATGAGCGCGGGCGCGCCACCCGCCGATCCCGCTTCCTGGACAGCCACGGGCCCGCAGTTGGTCATGGCTTACTCCGTGTGCCGCGGTATCACCCGCTCCGCCGCCAAGAATTTTTATTACGCCTTTCTGCTGCTGCCCCGGCGTAAGCGCGAATCGCTCTGCGCCGTCTACGCCTTCATGCGCCGCTGCGACGATATCACCGACGACCCTGTGCTCACTCTTCCCGAACGCCGCCGCAAACTCGATCAGTGGCTCGATGCCCTGCACCACGCCCAGCAAAATAACCCCACCGACGATCCCGTCTTTCTCGCGCTTATCGACACCCAGCGCCGCTTCCAAATCCCCGCCGGCC
>Ga0209006_10000328_pt1 | contig 48142 bp, 47 predicted proteins | sample JacPin_JW_Ref_O2_FD_188567 | JGI IMG/M metagenome (GOLD analysis project Ga0209006, IMG submission 188567) | Forest soil microbial communities from Algoma, Ontario, Canada - Jack Pine, Ontario site 1_JW_Ref_O2 (SPAdes) (version 2) | ecosystem: Environmental > Terrestrial > Soil > Boreal...
CATGCTCAGCGTCAACAAGACGCCTTACGTGGGTCGTTTCGCCCGCGACTGGCATCGACTTTCAACCACAGAACCACTCGCAGCCCAGCGTCCATTCTATGCGGACGCGCTCTTAGGCCGTAGGGCGGATAACGAGCACCACGCAGAGCCGGAGACCAAGCACCAGCACGGCTAACGGCGCCAAGACGCGGCGCCAGCCACTCGCGGTTTGCCACTCGAAGCGCATGGCACCACGATGATGTGCGATCAACATCTCGCGCGAGGCGCGCGCTCGTGAAACTCCTTCGATATGCGTGACCAAGGCATCCGGAGCCGCCGCCACGTCATAGCCGTGAGCCCGAATCTGCCAGCAGAGTTCCATATCCTCAGCGAACATGAAATACCGCTCGTCAAAGCCGCCCACCTCTTCGAAACGGTCTCGACGGGCCAAGAAGAACGCTCCCGAGACCCAGTCGACCGAACCGTCCTTGCGCGGCGAGCGGTAACGGCGCGTGAACGGATTGCCCGGCCAAAGCGGTGCCAAGAGCGCGTGCGCCCCGGCGAGCCAGAGGTTCGGAAAGACGCGCTGTGACGGATAGACCGTGCCGTCGGGTCGCACGATCTGGGGACCAACGATGGCGACATTCGGATGCTCATCGAGGAAGGTAACAAGTGCGACCACCGCACCGTCGTGCACGACGACGTCGGGATTGGAGACCAGGAGGTAACGGTGAGCGGGCGAAGCCGCCACCCCACGATTCACACCACGTCCGTACCCGAGATTCAATTTCGGTACCACCAACACCACGTGCTGGCCAGAGAGCGACGGCAGAGTGGAGCCCTCTTCTCCGTTCTCAACGACGACGATGTCCCTCACGCCGTTGGCGTGCAACGAGTCGACGCAGTCGTCAAGCGCTTGGCCGGCATGGAAGTCAACGATCACTGCGGCGACGTCGGTCGCTACCTCGCTCATTGAACCTTCGCTCCGCGGTCGCGCATCAGGCGAGTCAACCCGTCGCGCCATTCGGGCAACGCTGCCCACCGCGATGAGAACTTCTCGATCGACAAATCGCTGCGAATCGGACGAGTGGCCAGTGGCGTCGGATCCAGCTCGTGGGTCGCGATCGCCGTGGCGAATCCCTCGTCGCGGCTAAAGATCTCGCCGATGAAGTGCGCCACGTCGAACCACGTCGTGGTGCCGGAATTGGCGACGTGCCAATAGCCGCCGGGACGTTCGCGAACGAACGTTGCCAGCACGCGAGCCAGATCGCTCGCGACCGTCACGGTGCCTGTTTGATCGTTCACGAATCGAACGTGCTGGCCCGACAGTGCGCGTTCGGCGATGACGTGGGCCACGTTCTTGCCGCGCACTCCCATCACCCACGAGGTGCGCACGATCGTGTCGTCACTTGAACAGAGCAACTCGCCGGCGCGCTTGGACGCTCCGTACACGCTGAGGGGATTCGTCACGTCGTCTTCCACGTACGCGGCTCCCTTATTCCCGTCGAAGACGTAGTCCGTCGAGATCGTGATGAGATGTGCGCCGTTCTCTTTGGCCGCGATCGACATCAACTCGGTACCCGTGGCATTGATAGCGAAACACGTTGACTCCTCGGTCTCGGCGCGGTCGACCGCGGTGTAGGCCGCCAGATGCACGATCACGTCCGGTCGAGCCGCTTGTACGGCTCGAAAGACGGCAACACGATCGGCCACGTCGAGCTCGTGACGGGTAAGCGCCAGCACGTCGAACTCACCTTCGGGCACGGCTCGCTCGTCCGGTTGGAACAACCAGTCGCCGCCCGGTGGCACCTGGCCCGCGAGCACGTCGACCAGATCGACCCCGACCTGCCCGGCCGCACCCGTCACCAGGACGCGCGTGGCTCGATTCACGAGAGCTCCTCGTGACGTCTTACGTGCACGACGTCGCCGACGGAGATCGCAATGACCTCGCCTTTCCATCCGACCAGAAGCTCCCCGTACTCACTGACGCCGACCGCCTTTCCGATGACGACGTCATTGGTGCGCTCGACTCGCACGATCTGTCCCAGCGTCACGAGAGCGCGCTGGTACTCCTCGCGCAGCGAGCGCTGACCGTCGGCACTGTCCAGCAGTTCTCGTCGAGATTCGAGTTCTTCCAGGAGGATGTCGAGGAGCGCCGGAGCCGTGATTGTCACGCCTGATTCGGCGCGCACGCTGGTTGCCAACACGTTCGCTGGTCCTTCGTCGGTCAAGTTCACGCCGATTCCGACGACGACGGCCAATCGTTCATCGACGGACACGATCTCGGCGAGCAGTCCGGCGATCTTTGCTTCGTTCACGATCAGGTCATTCGGCCATTTGAGCGCCGGGCGAACGCCACTCAGGCGCACGAGGGCCGAACGTGCCGAGAGCGCCACGCTCGCGACGACGAGTTGAAGCAGGTCGGGACCCACGTCGGGGCGCAGCAGGATCGAGCACAGTAGCGACGCTCCGGCTGGCGATTCCCAGCGTCGATCCAGTCGACCACGTCCCGCGCTCTGGAATTCCGCGACGGCCACCAGTCCCTCTGGTGTGCCCTCGAGGGCACGCGCGGATACCCACGTGTTGGTCGAATCGATCACGTCGAAGTGTTCGACGCGCCAGATGATTGAACTCACAACGAAACTCTAGAGTTTTGAGTACGAGTGGTAGAAAATTAGGGTTCGCAACGGAGGTTCGCGTGTTAAAGAAAGTCCTGATCGCCAATCGCGGCGAGATCGCGGTGCGTGTCATGCGTACGTGTCGAGAGATGGGCATCGCCACCGTGGCCGTGTACTCCGAACTCGATCGCAACGCGCTACACGTACGCCTGGCCGATGAGGCGTACGCCCTGGGGGGCCAAAGCGCGGCCGAGAGTTATCTCAACACCGAGGCGATCCTCGACATCATCCACCGATCGGGCGCCGACGCCGTGCACCCCGGCTACGGCTTTTTCTCGGAGAATACGGAGTTCGCGAGAGCCATCACCTCACGCGGTGTCACCTTCATCGGTCCCCCACCCGAGGCGATCGAAATCATGGGCGACAAGATATCGAGTCGCCTGGCCGCGGCGAACGTCGGAGTCGAAGGCGTGCCCGGTCGAAGCGAAGCATTGAAGAACGTGAAAGAAGTCGTCAAATTCGGTAATGAATTCGGCTGGCCCATCGCGATCAAGGCTGCCTACGGCGGCGGTGGTCGCGGCATGAAGGTCGTGCAGTCCGCCGACGAAGCGCCCGATGCCTTAGAGAGCGCCCAGCGAGAATCTCAGAGTTACTTCGGTCGACCTGAGTGTTATGTCGAGCGCTACCTCACCAATCCTCGACACATCGAGATGCAGGTCCTCGCCGACAACCGGGGTACCACGTTGTGGCTCGGCGAGCGTGACTGCTCTGCGCAGCGTCGTCATCAGAAGCTCGTGGAAGAGTCGCCGGCGCCGAACTTCCCCGACGAGATTCGTCGCGCCATGGGCGACGCCGCAGTAAAGGTTTCGAAGGCTTGCGGTTACGTGAACGCCGGCACGGTCGAGTTCCTCTACCAAGACGGTGAGTTCTTCTTCTTGGAGATGAACACACGGCTCCAGGTCGAACACCCGGTCACCGAGTTGGTCACAGGTTTGGATTTGGTCGAGTGGCAGTTGCGCATCGCCGCCGGAGAGGAATTGAACTTCTCACAAGATGACGTTCGTCATGAAGGTCACGCGATTGAAGTTCGGATCAACGCCGAAGATCCCAGCGACGGAAAGTTCTCCCCCATGCCGGGCACGATCACCCGATTCGATCAGCCATCTGGTCCCGGCGTCCGCCTCGATGCCGGCTACGCAGCGGGCGACACGATCTCGCAGTACTACGACAACCTGATTGCGAAACTGATTGTCTGGGGACCTGACCGCGAACGTGCACGTCGTCGGATGCTGCGCGCCATCGAAGAGACGACCATCGAGGGCGTCGCGACGACATTGCCGGCGGACGTCGTCATTCTCTCCGATGAGCGATTCGTCCTGGGCACGCAGTCCACGAATTGGGTGGAAAGCGATCTGGACTTCTCGAATTTGCCGAGCGTCACGACCGCGGCAGTCTCCATCGGCGACGGTCAAGTGCGCAAAGACGTGACGGCGGAAGTCAATGGTCGACGAGTCACGGTTGCGCTTTGGGTGCCGGAGTTCGAGGACGGTTTACCCCGGGCCCAAAGCACAGCCGCCAAGCCCCGTCGCCAACATCACGCTGGCGTCTTGGGCAGCGGATCGGCCAATGTCGTGGTCCCTATGCAGGGAACAATCGTCAAAGTGAACGTGGAAGTGGGTCAACACGTCGAGGCCGGTGACACCGTCGTGATCCTTGAGGCGATGAAGATGGAAAACTCCGTGAACGCCGAGAAGTCCGGCGTCGTCGTGTCAATTAATGTATCGGCTGGCGACTCGGTCGGGGCCGGTGACACCGTGGTGGTGGTCGAATGAGCGCACGTGAACTCGCCGCGAACACGATTCAGCGTCACGGTGATGAACTGATCGAACTGAGCCATTTCATCCACGCGCACCCCGAACTGGGCTACGTGGAGTTCCAAAGTTCCGAAGCGGTCGCGTCGCTGGCCGAACAGACCGGCTTTGTGGTCGAGCGAGGTATTGCGTCGCTTCCGACGGCATTTCGAGCCACGATGGGTGGGGGCGACCTCAACATCGTGTACTGCGCGGAGTTTGACGCCTTGCCCGACGTCGGACACGCCTGTGGTCACAACATCATTGCCGCGTCGTCACTTGGAGCCGCGATCGGTCTAGGGGCTGTTGCCGACGAACTCAACGTCACCGTCACGTTGCTCGGCACACCGTCCGAAGAAGGTGGCGGCGGCAAGATTGACCTCATCAACGCGGGGTATTTCGACGACGCCCACGCCGCGATGATGGTGCACCCTTTCCCCACCGAACGACTCGACGCACTTTGTCTCGCGGTCGATCATTTCGACGTCATCTTCGAAGGTAAGGAAGCCCACGCCGCGGCCGCGCCGTGGGTCGGCGTCAATGCCCTTGACGCCATGACGATCGCCCAAGTATCGATCGGTCTCTTGCGTCAGCAGTTGCGGCCCGGCGACCTCGTCCACGGCATCGTGCTCGAAGGCGGGTCGGCGGCAAACATCATTCCGAGTCGCGCGTCTGGTCGATTCATGGCACGATCGCTGACGAGCGAGCGCCTCGCCGAACTTCGAGTCCGGATCAATGCGTGTTTCGAGGCTGGCGCGCTGGCGACCGGCGCTTCTCTTCTCATCGAAGAGATTGGCAGCGCCTTCTCTCATCTGGAAACCGACGTTGACATCTTGCAGCACTACCGCATCGCGGCCGAGGCCCTCGGACGAAGCTTCACTCTCGATGACGAAGGCGTAGATCGGCCGACGATTTCAACCGACATGGGGAACGTCTCTTTGGTCGTACCCTCCATACATCCAATGCTCATGATTCCCACGAACGGTGCCGTGAATCACCAACCCGAGTTCACTGCCGCCTGCATCACGCCCGAGGCCGACCGGTCGGTTCTCGCCGGTGCGATCGCACTCGCCCACACCGCGATCGGCGTCGCCAACGACGAGAAGCTGCGTGCGAGATTGATGGCCCGATCATGATGCTCGAACACGTGATCGTCGAAATCGCGCCGGGCCGTGAAGACGAGTTCGAGTCGTCGGCGCTAGAAGCCCTGCCGATCCTGGACACGGCGGCCGGGTGTTTCGGCGGAGAGTTTCGTCGTCAGGCGGAAGACGGTTCGAAGTACCTCCTGCTCATTCGCTGGTCGTCAGTCGAAGAGCACATGGCGTGGCGCGACACGGACGACTTCGAACGATGGCGTCAACTCACGCACCCGTTCTACGTCGAACGACCGGTGGTCACGCACTTCCACGAGCCGATCGCTCGCTAACTCGGCGAGTAGACCCCGAACTCCTCGCGCAAGACGTCGGCCACTTCACCGAGCGTCGCCATTCTCGACAACGCCGTCTTCATCGGATACAAGACGTTCTGGGTCCCGCGCGCCGCGGCGCCCAGGTCTTCGAGGGCGAACCGGACCGCCTCATTATCGCGAGTGGTCTTGAGCGATTTCACCCGGGCGATCTGTGCCAGCTGCTGCACTTCGTCAATCGGGAAGACTTCGGCCTTGGTCTCGTCGCTCTCCGCGAAGCGGTTGACGCCGACGACCACCTTTTCTCCGCGGTCGACGCGACGCGCGAACTCGTAGGCCGCGGATTCGATCTCATCTTGCATGTAGTGCGACTCGATGGCCGCGACCGCTCCACCGCGCTCGTCAATCGTCTCGATGTACTCGCGCGCCAATCGCTCGACTTCGTTGGTCAATGACTCGACGAAGTACGACCCGGCCAACGGATCGACCGTGTCGGCGATGCCGGATTCGTAACCGAGGACCTGTTGAGTCCGCAATGCGAGCTTGGCCGCTCGTTCAGTGGGTAAGCCGAGCGCCTCATCGAACCCGTTGGTATGCAGGGACTGCGTGCCGCCGAGCGTCGCAGCGAGCGCCTGAATCGTCGTTCGCACGATGTTGTTCTCCGGCTGTTGAGCGGTCAAGGTCGAGCCACCGGTTTGGGTGTGAAAGCGAAGAGTCATCGACTTCGGATCGGTGGCGCCGAAACGCTCGCGCATGATCGATGCCCAGAGACGACGCGCCGCGCGGTACTTGGCGACTTCTTCGAACAGGTTGTTGTGAGCGTTGAAGAAGAAACTGAGTCGGGGGGCGAAGTCATCGAGTACCAATCCGGCGTCGAGCGCGGCCTCCACGTACGCGATGCCATTGGCGAGGGTGAAGGCGATCTCTTGCACCGCGGTCGAGCCGGCTTCACGGATGTGATAGCCGGAGATCGAGATGGTGTTCCAATTCGCCATCTCCTTCGCGCAGTAGGCGAAGGTGTCGACCACGAGGCGCATCGATGGGCGAGGCGGATAGATATACGTGCCGCGCGCCACGTACTCCTTCAAGATGTCATTTTGGATCGTCCCGCGAAGTCGTTCGCCCGTCACTCCCTGCTCCTCGGCGACCAACTGATAGAGCAAGAGCAGCGTCGACGCGGTGGCATTGATCGTCATAGAGGTCGTCACCTGATCGAGTGGCAGATCGGCCAATAAATCGCGCATGTCCTCGAGCGAGGAGATCGCGACGCCGACTTTGCCCACTTCACCCTCGGCGCGCACGTGGTCGGCGTCGTAACCCATCTGGGTTGGTAGGTCGAACGCGCATGACAGTCCGGTCTGTCCGGCCTGCAACAGAAACTTGAAGCGCAGGTTCGTGGCGGTCGCGGTTCCGAATCCGGCGTACTGACGCATTGTCCAGAGTCGACCCCGGTACATCGAAGGCTGCACGCCTCGCGTATAGGGGTACTCACCGGGCCGGCCGAGCTCCGTTGCGGCGTCGAAATCCTTGAGATCAGCGTCGTCGTAGACGGGCTGGATGACGATGCCCGAATCGGTACGGCGCTCGTCTGACGTCACAACGTCAACGATAGGCGCTCTCGTTCAAAGTCCCCGGGGTCGCGCGATACCGCACCAGACCGCGGCGTCCGGCGAATTGAATTCGATCTAGACGGTCACCGGATGCGGCATGCACAGATCGTCGTACTCAGCAATCACGATCGGTCCCGCGTTTTCGCCACAGGCCGGGCACTCCGGGTCACGACGGACCTTGAAGCTGCGAAAGCTCTCGTCCATCGAGTCATACGTCAGCAGTCGACCGATGAGCGGTTCACCGAGGGCCAGCAGCAACTTGATCGTCTCGACGGCTTGAATCGAGCCGACGATTCCCGGTAACACGCCCAGCACACCAGCTTCGGCGCAACTCGGCGCCAGTTCCGGCGGTGGCGGCTCGGGAATCATGCAGCGGTAGCACGGCCCGACGTAGGGACTGAACACAGTGACCTGACCTTCAAAGCGGAAGATCGATCCGTGCACGACTGGGATGTTCTTGATGAGTGAGGCGTCGTTCACCAAGTAGCGCGTCGGGAAGTTGTCGGTCCCGTCCACGATGACGTCGTAGCCGTCGATGATGTCGAGGATGTTGTCCGCGCCGAGTCGGGTGTCGTAGGTGACGACGTTGACGTCGGGGTTCATCGCGGTGAGCGTGATCTTCGCGCTATCCACCTTGCGCATGCCAATGCGCTCGACGTTGTGCAAGACCTGGCGCTGAAGATTGGAGGCGTCGACGACGTCCATGTCGATGATGCCGATCGTGCCGACTCCCGCCGCAGCGAGGTAGAGCGCCGCGGGTGATCCCAGTCCCCCGGCTCCGAGCAGCAGGACCTTGGAGTCCAACAGACGCATCTGACCTTCTTCGCCGACTTCTGGAAGCAAGAGGTGTCGCTGGTAGCGGATCCGTTGGTCGGCCGACAGTGACCGAGGCGTCGTCCAGGTGAGACCCTCGTCCTTCCACTTGTTGAAGCCACCGATGACGGACACGACGTCGGTGTAACCAAGGTCTTTGAGCGTCTTGGCGGCGAAGGCCGAGCGCACGCCGCCCGCGCAGTACACGGCAATGGGCGCATTCTTGTCGGGGATACGGCCCTCAATCGAGAACTCCAGGTTGCCTCTCGGCAAGTGGACGGCACCCGGTACCGCGCCCTGTTCGTACTCTTCGGGTTCGCGAACGTCGAGCAACGTGAAGTGATCCAGTTGCGCCGCTACGTCGTTGGGATCGATCTCTTTGATCTCGGCCTTGGCGGCGTTCAGTAGGTCTCGAGGCGTCGGCAACGATTGCTCCTTCTAGGTCCTTAAACCCTACCTGCCGAGTCATCATTCCAGTTCGGTTCCTGCTAAAACCGACCCGTGGAACTACGCGAACTGCTCGCTCGGCGCCGAATGGTTCGGTCCTTCGATGGCACGCCGGTCGAGCCGAAGTGGTTACGCGGACTCTGCGCCGAAGCGCTGCGATCACCGACCGCGGGCAACAGTGCCGGCGTTCGTTTCCACACCATCAACGCCGCATTAGTTGGCGAATACTTCAACGTCGCAACTGACGAGTCGTGGCGAGCCCATGCGCGTCGAGCCGAGGGACTACAACGCTGCGGTGCGGTCGTACTCGTGACATCGCGGCGAGGCGAATACGTGGCGCGTTACGCAGAAGCCGACAAACTCAACTCGGGGCTCGACGATGAATCGAACTGGCCGATCCCCTACTGGCACACGGACGCCGCAATGGCCACCATGGCGCTCTTGTTGTTGATCGAAGAAAGTGGATGGCACGCCGCCCTCTGGGGAAACTTCCGCCATGAGAACGACATACTTAAATGGGCCCGAATCGAGGACGAAGACCTCTTTGCAACGATCTTGATCGGAAGGGCCGACGGCAAGGACGTTGCGTCGTCATCGCTCGCTCGTGAGGTTCCTAGCCGGGAGTCGCGCGTACGAGAAGTGGAACCTTAGCTACGAGCTTCTTCGGCGACGGATTCCAGGAATTCGACAATGGTTCTTGCACTGAATCCCGTTGCGCCCTTCGTCGTGTAGCCGCGCACCGAGTCTGATCGCCCGGGTCCGGCGATGTCGATGTGCGCCCACGGTCGGCCGTCGGTGAAACGCTGCAGGATCAGTGCCGCCGCGATCATCCCGCCGCTACCGGTCTTACCCATGTTCTTCATGTCGGCGATGTCGGACTCGATCGTCGCCTCGTAACTCTCCACGAGCGGCATGCGCCACAAAAGTTCTCCACTCCTGGAACTGGCGATCGCGAAATAGTCCGCCAGCTCATCGGTCGAAGTGAATATGCCGCCCACCTCGTCGCCGAGGGCCACGCGCTGGGCTCCCGTCAGAGTGGCCACGTCGATGATGGCATCGGGATTGGCTTCGACGGCGAGGCTGAGACCGTCGGCCAAGATGAGGCGGCCCTCCGCATCGGTATTGAGCACTTCGATCGTCATGCCGTTTCGAATGGTGAGGACGTCACCGGGTTTGGTAGCGCGGTCGCTAGGCAGGTTCTCGGTCATGGGCGCGATCGCCGTGATCTTCACTTCGAGACCCAGGCGACTGGCGATCGAGACCACGGCCATGACGATGGCCGCGCCCGTCATGTCGGTCTTCATCGCCATCATTCCATCGGCCGTCTTGATCGACAGACCTCCGGAGTCAAAGGTCACACCTTTGCCGACGAGCGCAATGTGGGGAATGTCGCTCTCGGGACTTGGGTCATAGGTCGCTCTCACGAGTCGACAGGGTTGCGCCGAACCCTCGCCGACACCCAACAACCCTCCGAGGTGCTCTTCGCGAATTCTCGGTTCGGACCAGACCTCGACGCTGACGAACTGGTCGTCGTCCAGTCGTGCCTGCACTTGGCGCGCGAGTTCCTTCGGAGGCATGTAACCGGCCGGGGTATCGACGAGGAACTTGACCCAGTTGACGCCGGTGGCCACGACCTCACCTCGCCGCACGCCTTCGGTGACGTCGTCGTGGGTCTCTACCGACGGCAACGGCGAACCGAGCGGGACCACATCGAAGGTTGAAGACACTTCGACCGGCTTGTACTTGTAGGACGCGAGCAGAGCGCCGCTGACGAGCGCCTGAGCCGCGTCGAGTGGGTCGTCGATGCATTCGGTCGGCAAGAAGAAGGCCACCGATCCGTCGTTCGCGCTCCTCGTCGCGGCCGCGCCGGCCAGGCGGTATCCCTCCAGGGAGTTGTAGGAAGAGCCGAGGCTCACGAAGGCCACGTTCGTATCCTCGAGCGTTCGTAACACCGTGGCGCTTCCGGCTTCGGGCTTGAAACCCTGTTGGGCGCACCACTCTTTGGCGAGCGTTCGAGGAATGGTCTGGCCACCCACGTTCGCCGGTACCGATTCAGCGATGAACGCGACGCCCTCGTCGAAGACCACCGGCACCACGACCGTCGGTAACGTCGCGGCTTCAACCGACGTGGAGATTCGTGCTGTGCGACCCATTCAATGTTCCCCTCTACAGCTCTGTCTTGACGGTGCGGTGCTCGTTGCCCTCGGCGAATCGGGCCATCGTCCACACAAGGTCACTAAGCCTATTAAGGTACGCCACCACCAGGGAATCGGCGAGCTGGTAGCCGACCGCGAGGCGTTCCGCGCGGCGAACGACGGTGCGTGCAACGTCCAGCGACGCGGCGAGTTGATTCTCGCCGGGCACGATGAAGTCCTTCGGAATCTCGATGCCCTCGGAGAGCGCGTCAATCTCGTGTTCCAGGCGTGTGATCATTTCGAGGGTCACGAGTGACTTGTTCGGCGCCAACTTGCGACGATTCTCCGGCGACGTGGCCACTTCGGCCATCAATACCCAAAGGTCACGCTCGACGGTGATCAGCAGATCGTTAAGACGCGGATTTTGTGCTGACAGCGAACGGGCCCATCCGAGTGACGCTTGCGCTTCGTCCACCGCACCGTTGACGTCGATCTGTTCGGAATCCTTGTTGGTTCGACCGCCGAAGTACAGACCCGTCGTGCCGTCATCGCCGTCACGCGTGTAGATCTTCACGACTGAATCGTAGTGATTCACTGGTCTCCGGGTAGCCTGACTTAGCAATGGAGTCCCTCGCGCGTCCGCCTTTCGCCCGACCGAGGGCTGACGACGCCTACCTCAACGCGTTGGGCGAGGGAGTCCTCATCTACGACGGGGCGACCGGGACGAATTTTCAGCTCCAAGACCTCCACGCCGATGACTTTGGAGGCGCCGCGCTCGAAGGATGTAACGAATTCCTCGTCATCTCGAAGCCGGACGCGGTTGAATCGTTGCACCGATCCTTCCTGGACGTCGGCGCCGACGTTATCGAGACCAACTCCTTCGGAGCGTTCTCGGTCGTGCTCGCCGAGTACGGGATCGCCGAACGCTCGTTCGAATTAGCCAAGACCTCGGCCGAGATTGCGCGTCGTGTCGCAGACTCCTACGCCTCGCCGGGATCTCCCCGCTTCGTCGCCGGATCCATGGGTCCCGGCACCAAGTTCCCGTCACTCGGTCAGATCACCTACGACGACCTGTCGGCGAGCTACGAAGAGATGGCCTTCGGTCTGCTCGAAGGCGGTGTCGACCTCTTGCTCGTCGAGACGGTCTACGACCTACTTTCAGGTAAAGCCGCGATCGCAGCGTGCCACCGCGCGATGGTCCGTCACGGACGGATCGTGCCGATTCAGGCCCAGGTCACCATCGAGTTGACCGGTCGGATGCTTCCGGGCACCGAGATCGGGGCGGCGCTCACGGCCTTGAGTCCCCTCGGTGTCGACGTGCTCGGCCTCAACTGCGCGACCGGACCGATCGAGATGTACGAGCCGCTGCGCAACTTGGCTGAGACCTCTCCGGTGCCACTTTCGTGTCTTCCCAATGCTGGGTTGCCAAGCGTCGTCGACGGCAAGATGCACTACGACCTCACGCCGGACGCGCTGGCCGAGCACCTGTCGAAGTTCGTCACGGAATACGGCGTGCAGGTCGTCGGGGGATGCTGCGGCACCACGCCGGAGCACATGGCCCGTGTGATCGAGGCGGTTCGGCCGCTCACGCCCGCGAAGCGTTCACCCGTGCTCGAACCGGCGGTCGCTTCCATCTACTCGTCGACCACCTACCAACAAGACCGTTCGGTGTTGCTGATCGGCGAACGGACCAACGCGAACGGTTCGAAGAAGTTCCGCGACGCCATGTTGGCCGGCGACTGGGATACGTGCGTCGGTATCGGTCGCGACCAGATCAAAGAAGGCGCCCACATTCTCGATGTGTGCGTCGACTACACCGGGGCCGACGGCGTGGCCGACATGAATGAACTGATGAGTCGACTGGCCACGCAGTCGTCGGTGCCGATCATGGTCGACACGACCGAGACCAAGGTGGCACGCCAAGCGCTCACCTGGCTCGGTGGCAAAGCACTTCTTAACTCGGTCAACTTAGAAGAGGGCGACGGACCGGGCACGCGCCTCGACGGATTCCTCACATTGGCCGCGGAGTTCGGCGCGGCCATCGTCGCGACGTGCATCGACGAAGAGGGACAGGCGCGAACATCCGAGTGGAAGGTGCGTGCCGCTCGCGCGATCACCGACCTCGCGGTCACGCGCTACGGGCTCGATCCTCACGACATCTTCATCGACACGTTGGCACTGCCACTGTCGACGGGAATGGTGGAGTCGCGACGCGACGGCATCGAGACCATCGACGCCATTCGACGAATCAAGACCGAGTTGCCAGGGGTGCGCACCATTCTCGGGCTCTCCAACATCTCTTTCGGTCTCAACCCGGGCGCGCGACAGGTGCTCAACAGTGTCTTCTTGCACGAGTGCTCGGAGGCCGGTCTCGACGCAGCCATCGTGCACGCGTCGAAACTATTGCCGCTCAATCGCATCGACGAAGAGGCCCGACGAGTCTGCCTGGACCTCATTTACGATCGGCGAAGCGACGACTACGACCCGCTCACCGTCTTGCTCGGGCTTTACGAGGGTGTCTCGAGTTCGAACGCCGCGACCAGTTCACTCGACGACCTCGAGCTCAACGACCGGCTCCGGCGTCGCATCATCGATGGCGCGCGCGTCGGTCTCGAAGGTGACCTCGACGCCGCGATGGCCGATGGCATGGCGCCACTCGACATCGTCAATCAACTTCTCCTCGACGGGATGCGCGAGGTCGGCGATCTGTTCGCGTCGGGCGAGATGCAGCTCCCCTTCGTCTTGCAGAGCGCCGAGACCATGAAATCCGCCGTCGCCCACCTAGAGCCACACATGGAAAAGAGCGATCAAGGCGGGCGCGGGCGCGTGGTGCTGGCGACGGTCAAGGGCGACGTGCACGACATCGGTAAAAACCTCGTCGACATCATTCTCACCAACAATGGCTACGAAGTATTCAACCTGGGCATCAAAGTCGGTGTCAACGAAATGCTGAGCGCTTTGGAAGAGCACCACGCCGACGCCCTGGGGATGAGTGGACTTCTCGTGAAGAGCACGCTCATCATGCGAGAGAACCTGGAGTTGATGAACGAGCGCGGCATGAGTCACGTGCCGGTCCTGCTCGGCGGAGCAGCACTCACTCGCACCTACGTCGAACGCGACCTTCGTCAGGTCTACAGCGGACGAGTGTTCTACGGCAAGGACGCCTTCGAGGGCCTTCGAGTGTTGGACCGCCTCGGCGAGCTGCGCTCAGGCGCGGAGGACGACCCGAACTTCGGGCGTGAGATCTCCGAACGCAAGGTCTTTCGCCGCATCCGTGGCGACGCCGGTGAAGCACCGGAGGGACTTCCGACGCGCAGCCCCGAAGTCGAGGACGACAACCCCCTCTTCACGCCACCGTTCCTCGGAAGTCGAGTCGCCAAGGGTATGTCCGTTGACGAGATCAGCGACTATTTGAACCTGACCGCGCTCTTTCGCAATCAGTGGGGTTTTCGACCGGAGAACGGTGAAGACGACCCCGCCTTCAAGGAACGGGTCAGCGCGACATTGCGTGAGCAATTGGCCGTGGCCAAGGAGGAGTCGCTCCTTGTACCCCAGGTCGTGTGGGGCCACTACGCCGCCGCCTCGGAAGGTAATGACCTGATTCTCTTCAGTGACGACACCCGCACCAGCGAGCTGACCCGTTTTACGTTCCCGCGCCAACGGGTGTCGCCGTTCCTGTGCATCGCGGACTTCTTCCGGTCCGTCGAGAGCAGCGACCTGGACTACGCCAGCTTCATGCTCGTCACGATGGGATCGCGCGTCTCGGAACGGTGCCAGGAACTCTTCTCGGAGAACCACTACACCGATTACCTCATGCTCCACGGGCTCGGAGTCGAGATGGCTGAAGCGCTCGCCGAAATGTGGCATAAGCGCATTCGCGGCGAACTCGGCTTCGTCGAAGAAGACGGTCCGACCTTGACCGGGCTCTTTCGTCAGCAGTATCGAGGCGGCCGTTATTCCTGGGGGTATCCGGCCTGTCCCGATCTCACCGATAACGCGAAAGTCGCCGAATTGCTCGAGAGCGAGCGCATTGGTGTGACCGTCTCTGAAGGATTCCAACTACATCCCGAGCAGACCACCGACGCGATCATCTGCCATCACCCCATGGCCAAGTACTTCGTGGCGTAACCAACTCTCCTAGGGAAAGTTGACGGCACCACTAGTCGTGGCTACCCGCTCCCATGATCGTCACGGTGGTGTTCATCACTGGCTCAGTGAATGCCGAGATGGCACTACCGGGCACTGGCATCTCTTCGAGCACGATGGTGCCGCCTAAGTCGCGAACCTTCTTTCGCGCCGCGTCGAGTGTCTCGACCACGTAGATCGAGTTCCACTGCGCGCCGCCTCGCTCGGGTACCTGGTTTTCTGAGACGCTGGCGAACCACTGCTCGCCGACGTTCAGCACGCGCATGCCGGGCTCCGGTTGGATTTCCGTGTGACCGGTCAACGCTTGGTAGTACGCCGAGGCCGCGGCGGGATCGTTGGATGAGTGGTCGAACCATCCCGGTGCGTTGGGTTCGTAAGCCACGCCGAATCCCTTGAACTCGCGCGCCTCCCACAGACCGTGCACGGCGCCCGTGGGATCACTCGCCAGCGCCATGATCCCGGCACCCGGGACCTCCATCGGCCCCATGAACACCGTCCCGCCCGCTGCGGTCGCTTTCGCCACGGAGGCGTCCATGTCGTCGGTCGTGAAGTACGGCGTCATGGCACCGGCGCTTCCCTCACCCTGGCCGAGTCCCATGACGGGGGCTCCGTCGGAGTTCGCGATCGAGTAGTAACCCATCATCTCGTCGCCTACGTCCCAGGTCCAGCCATAGAGCGCGGAGTAGAACTTCATGAGCGCTTCGCGTTGTTCTGTGGTCTCGACCATCACGTCGACCCAGTTGGGTATTCCATTTATGTGAGCATCAAGTTTGGCCATGTCGGCATTATTTCACAGCGCTGTACGCCGCGCCACGGCCCCTCACGAACTGTCGGTGACGTGGCGGTTCCAGTTCGGTTAACGAGTACTTCGGCCTAACGTCGACTGGGTGCCGCCACCGGCGTGGCGTCGCTGAGGGCCTCGCGGGCGTGATAACTCGAGCGAGTAAGTGGCGACGACTGTACGTGCTTGAGTCCCAGGCGTCGACCGCGGGCAGCGAGGTCGTCGAACTCCCAGGGTTCCCACCAACGAGCGACCGGCAAATGATCGGCGGTCGGGCGTAGGTACTGACCAATCGTCGCGATTGAAACACCGACCGCGGCCATGTCCGCAAGCACTTCTTCCACCTCGTCGGCGTTCTCACCCAGTCCGACCATCAGTCCGGACTTCGTGGTCAGGCCCGCGTGAACGCTTCGCGCGAGCACGGTAAGCGAACGCAGATAGCCCGCGCTCGGTCGAACGGCTCGTTGCAGGCGGGCCACCGTCTCCACGTTGTGATTCAAGACGTCCGGCTGCGCGTTGATGATCAACTGCAACGACGCGGCGTCGCCTTTGAGATCGCTGGTCAGTACTTCGACGTTGGTCTCGGGTGAACGCTCGCGGATGGCGCGGATCGTCGCCGCGATCGCGCCGGCCCCGCCGTCGCTCAGATCGTCACGTGCCACACAGGTGATGACGGCGTGCGCCAACTTCAGTCGAACGACGGCCTCGGCGACTCGCTCAGGCTCGGTCGGGTCGAGGTCGAAGGGCTTGCGCGTATCGATCAAACAGAAGCCGCAAGCTCTCGTGCAGCGTTCGCCGTTCACCATGAACGTCGCTGTCCCGGCCGACCAGCACTCGAAGATATTCGGGCAACCGGCTTCCTCACAGACAGTGACGAGTCGCAGGTCTTCGGTCAACGTGCGAAGTGACTGGTACTCCTCGCCCATATGCGCTTCAATGCGGAGCCATTCCGGTTTGCGGCTTCGAAGCGGTACGCCGGCATCGGGATCGACGCCGGCCTTACGCAGACGTCGCAGCAAGGGCCGCTCGTTGCTGAGAGTCGCCGCACTTCGCTCGACGCGCGCGACGCCCGCCGGTTCCCCGAGTCTCGCTTCTAGTTCGATTCCAAGTTGTTCATCGACGTCCAGTGAACTGACGTCGAGTCCGAGCGACGTCATCGACGCCACCGGCTTATCCGCGATGCCGCACGGGACGATCGCTTTGAAACCTTCCATATCGATATCGACGTTCAAAGCGACGCCGTGCAATGTGCGCCGGTGGCCCAGTTCGTTGCGCTCGGTGCGTACTCCGACCGCCGCAATCTTGGAGGGAAGGCCGTCGACGTCGGCCCAGACACCCGGGTACCCATCGAGGCGATCGACTCGACCGAGTCGGCCCTCAGGGTCGAAATGTCGCACCGTCGCTATGACCGCGTCTTCAAGTCTCGTGACATGAAGTTTGCCGGCCGAAGGGTCGTCGGTGACGGTGACAATCGCCCACGCCACTACTTGACCGGGTGCGTGATACGTGACGTCCCCGCCGCGGTCGGCGTCGATCACGACCGCGTTCAATGACTCCGGCGGGACCAAGAAATGCTCTTCCTGGGTACGAACGCCCTTCGTATAGGTCGGCGGATGTTCAAACACCAAGATGTAGTCGTCGGAAGATTGCAGCAGCGCGCGCTGCAAGTCATTCGCTTCGGCGAACGAGACGCGTCCGAGGTGGCGACGGCGCAACATTTAACGTTCTCCTTCGACGTCGAGACCGGCGAGCAACTGACTGACTCGTTCGAGATAACTCACCGCGGCAACGGGCTCACAGACTCGGTGATCGAACGAGAGTCCCAACACAAGTCGACGCCCGACTCCTACAGTCGCGCCACCGTTTTCGTTGAGGATCACCGGAACCTGTCGCACGGCGCCAACCGAGAGCACGGCGACCTGCGGCTGGATGATGATCGGCTCGGTCCAGAGCGTGTTTACGCTCGGCGCCCCCAGAACGGTGAAGGTTCCACCCATGAGGTCGTCGGTCGTCAGATGACGTGAGAGGACTCGCTCCCCAAGTTCACTGACGCGTCGGGCCAGAGCACGCAACGTCAGTCCGGCCGCGGCGTGGACGACCGGCACCAACATTCCGTCATCGGCCACCGAGCGGACGAATCCGAGATTGACAGTACGGTGCACGACCAGTTCCTCGCCGGTGAACGTCGCGTTAAGGAATTCGAACTCGGCCAGTGCCCGAACGGCAGCGAGACTCACGAGCATCTCGTCGCTGATGGCGACGCCGTCGCGCGTCGCTCGACCGAGTGAATCGAGTTTCGCGAATACATCGCCATCAGCCTCGATCGCGACAAAACCGTGAGGCGTCACTTGCGCCGAAACCGCCATGTGCTGACCCATGCGACGCCGACCGTTTGAAAGAGCGACGACCACCTCTTCGGCCGGGCCGTCGAGGACGGCTCGCTCCGCGTCGCGACGGGTGATCGACCCACCTGGACCACTGCCCTGTATGGTCGATGGTTCTACGCCGCCGTCACTCAGGATTCGGCGAACGACGGGCGATACCACCACGCCATTGACGACGTCCGCACTTTTCGCGTCCACTGGCTGCGCACTTGAAGGTGGGACGGGGCCCGGTTCCTGCTCTTGCTTAGCACTCGACGGGCCCGGCGTACTTGGCGAACTTGGTGCACTTAGTTCGCTCGGCGTGCTCGGCGTGCTCGGTGCCGCCGAGGCGGTTTCATCTATGACGGCAACTCGTGATCCGGTCTCGACCGTGTCACCTTCCTCGGCGAGAATCTGAGTCAAGACCCCGCCCGCTGGGGAAGGCATTTCGGAGTCAACTTTGTCCGTAGAGACCTCAAAGAGCGGCTCGTCGCGCGCAACCGTGTCGCCCACCTTCTTGAACCATTGCGTGATGATTCCTTCGGTGACCGACTCGCCGAGCGACGGGAGCGTAACGTCTGTCATTTCATCGACTCTAACGGCGCAAGCATTCATTCAATTACGACGATGTTCATGATGCATACAAACCGTCTCGCCGTCGACTGGATTCTCAGCCGTAGGTCTTCGCTCGCTTCAACTAAGTAATGCACCATCGTCTGAGTGCCTCAGAAAAACCTTCAAGGCCTACCTTCGTCGGCATCTGGTCAAACCGGACCAGGGCGGCGCCGATCGAGTTCGGACCGTGCCGCGGTCGTCGCCATTTCGACCATCAGCTTTACCGCTTCCCCATTCTCCAATCCGTTCTCGATGCACAGCGATCTCCACGTCGAAAACGCGACTGCGTGGTCGAGGACCGCGCGAAGCAAGTGGCGTTCTGCCCGCGATGGAAAAGCTGCAAGCAAGAGGTCTCGGGATTCGTGAACCATCTGGTCGAGGCGGCGTCGACTTTCGTCGGGCAACGACGACTTGTCATGGTGTATCCGGGTGAGCATCGGCTCGCCGGTTCGATAGAACCGATAGATGTCAGTCAGTCCCATCTGCGTCCGCTCCAGCGGATCAGTAATTCGCGTCCACGAGGACAGATCGGGCGGGACGTGTTGAGTGAACCAGTGCGCCGAGCAGGCCTCGAAGAGTGCAGACTCGTCAGGAAAGTGCCGGTACACGGTGGCGCGTGTCACGCCAGCCCGTTGGGCGATCCCCATGATCGTGGTTCGAGCCGGCCCGACAGAGCCGTGCAATGCGACGGTTGCCTCAACTATCCGAAGGCGAGTGTCCTCGATTTGCTCGGCGCGTTTGCTCAACCGGTACGGGCGCGACATTTGACCGGATCCACTTGACACGAGCCCCCCTGGAACTTAGATTTCATAATACAACGCTGTTCAATGAAAACAGGGAGGTCACGATATGACTACGACAGAGGCTCCACGACTGACCGTGGTGCAACCCGGGGAGGGCCGAACGGGCGAACTCGGCAGTATTGGTGTCGCCTTCAAGTTGTGGGGCCACGACACCAATGAGGCGCTGTCGATCGTTGAACATCCATTCCCGGTTGGCGCGCTCGTTCCGCCGCACCTGCACACCCGGGAGGACGAGTACTCAATCGTGACCGAAGGAGAGATCGGCTTTCGAAGCGGCGACCGCGAAGTAGTTCTCGGGCCCGGCGGCTACATCACGAAACCTCGCGGCGAGATGCACACAATGTGGAACGCCGGTGCGACGCCGGCGCGAATGATCGAGGTGATCAACCCGGCCGGATTCGAAGGCTTCTTCGACGAGCTAAGCGCGCTACTAGTGGCCGGTCCGCCGGTTCCCGAAGCGGTGGCGGAGATCGCGGCACGGTATGGGCTCGAATTCGGTCGGCCAGACTGGCTGCCGGACGTAATCGCCCGATACAACCTAACCCCGCCGCCGGGCTTCTAGCGGCTCGGCGTTACTCAAGCGTCAGGTCGCAGCAATGGTGACGGTGATGAAGAAGATCCGGCTCGGCATTAGACACTGGGGGTAACAGCCTGGGTTGCCGACGGCAGAGACACGAGCTGACCCCGGCGCCAGCGCGCGAAAGACGGAGAGACCGGCAACGGGATTCAACTCGGGCATGGAGATCAAGACCCGCGTATCAGAGGAGGTCGCCGTGGTCCAGACCAGCGGCGGGGAGACGAGACGCACGGTCAAGAGATCCCCAACGTCAAGCACATAGTGTCGGCCGGAATCGGCCAGCGTGACGGTGGTATTTCCTGGCGGAGTGATGACGAAGGATGTGACGGTGCGAAGAGCCAGGCCCAAAAGGCTTGCCTTGAAGGTGTAGCGGCCAGCAGGCACGGCCAAATCGGGATGGCCAGTCCGTTGATCCCAGGTGAGCCGATCGCGGTAGGTGACTCCCGGAGCGAGGACGCGGTGGAGAAGATAGTCAGCGCACGGGGCCGGTCCCCCACCAAACCAACACGAAGCCCAGACCGTGACGCCGGCAGAGTTGGAGAGGACGAAGTCGGGCGAGAAGGGACCAGTGGTGAACGAGCAGGCGGTCGCGGAGTGGTTGTGCAGCGCAACTGTGACGTGGACCGCTTCGCCTGATGTATAGCGCACATGGTCGGGCGTCGCCGAAATCGTGACCTGGGTCGGTGAGCAGGTAGCGACACTGGACGAGGCTCCGACAGATGACGTGCTGATGAGGACGGGCACGGCGGCGAGTACAAGTGTCGCGGCAAATAGACGGCTACATAATCGCAAAGAGTCCTCCTGCCCTCACTTCTTACTGTCCGGTCAGAGCGAGGTGTTACGCACGACCCCAGAATTAAGAGAACTGACAGTAAATGCTTGGGCAGGGCTACTCGAAGACGTCGCTCATCTCGATCACCCGGTCACGATGGGCCACCCACAGATAGCCCAGGTAGATGATGCCGAGTGCGAACCAGATGATCACGACGATCCCCGCTCGATCGATCGGGTACGGCAGCGACGAGACGAACTTGAAGAGTGACGTCTTGATGCCGAGCGCGTCTAAGAGCACCGGGATCAGAATGAGCGAACTCACGAGAGGGATAACGAAGTGCAGGAACCAATTGAACTCTGAACGTTGGCGGCGAAAGTAGTAGCCGAAGCTGGAGATATTGACGACGATGTAGATGCCGATCATCACCGCCGAGAGAATCGTGGCGAGCAGCGAGAACGCCGTGACCGGACCGTACTTGAGCGCGAGCGGCAGTGCGATGACGACCGTTGCGAGGCTCTGGACCAGAATGCCCACCACCGGTGACGCGTAGCGCTTGTGCGTACGGCCGAACGCCGACGGGAACACCTTGATGCGACCTAAGGCGTACCAGGTCCTCGTGGAGGCCACGAGCGCAGAGTTGCCGTTGGCAAAGAACGAGTTGATGATCGCGATGAACACCACGACCCAACCGAGTCCCCACAGCTTTCGTGCGAACAAGATCCATGGACTTCCGCCACCGAGTCCTCCGTAGGAAGCGAAGTGCGCCGAGCCGACGAAGGCCGCCGCGGCGTAGGTCGTGAAGAGATAGAAGATTCCCACGACCACGCAGGAAAGCACGACCGCTCGCGGCACGTTGCGTCGAGGTTCGCGCGCCTCTTCGGCGAGTGGTCCGGCGGCCTCGAAGCCAACGAAGGCGAGCATGACGAACACTCCGCCGGCCACGACGCCCGACATCCCATGGAATCCTTTGATCGTCGCGTACTTCGTGGTGAAGACGCTCAAGGTATTCCCGCCAGGTGCGGCGTGAACGATGAGCCAGATGGAGAGCGCGATGAACACCAACATCTCAAAGGCGCCCAGCACCACGCCGACCCACGCGCTCAATTTCACACCCCGGTAGCCGATCAGTGCGGTCAGCACCATTGCGAGCAGCATGAAGCAAATCCACGTCGTCCTGAAGTCCCAGCCGAACTCCTCATTGCAAATGCTGCCAACGAAGTAGCCAATGAGCAGGTTGACGATTGGGCCAACGAGTCCGGTGATCATCGCGTAGCCCCAACCGACGAGAAACCCGATCGTGGGGTGGATTCCTTGGGAGGGATACGTGTAGATACTGCCGGCCGAGGGTAGGTGGCGCGCAAGTTGCGCCATTGAGATGGCGACCAGCACCGCGGCGACCAGCGTGAGCAGCACCGACAGCGGGAGCGCGCCTCCCGCGTAGACCGCGCCAACCGCGAGCGACGTTGCCACGGCGCCACCGGGCGCCATGAAGGTAACTGATTGGAACAAGACGCCCGGAAGGCCGACCACGTGTTTGGCGAGACTGTTTCGCCCATCGCCCGTCTCCGGCACCGTCGGTGCTTCGATGGAATTCTCACCGAGATTCATAGTTCCTCCTCTGACAGAGCGTTGCCGCGCTCTACTGGTTCTCAGCCTCAATTTCTAACTCCGCTTCGCCCCCGTCGGTTGGCAAATGTTCGACGACTAGGTACTCGACCGGACTGCTGTATTGCACGGTGCGCGAGACCGTGCAGAGGACGTCTGCGGTCAATCGTCGCGCCACTTCGATGTCCTGCTCGCTGATCTCGGCGTCCTGTGGCAACGCGTAAAAGACCTCGATGGCTTCCAGGCGTTCGTCGCTCGCCCGGCGACCCCGCACTTCGATCTCAAGTCCGCTGACGGGGTGACCACGGCGGGCCAACACCGTCGTAAAGTCAATCGCCGCACATCCGCCGATCGCCGCGAGCAACGTCTCTATGGGATTGAATCCTTGCCCCTCCCAACCGGTGCCGATTGGCAACTCCCCGCCACGCGTGTTGATCGCCGACATGGACCCATCGGCCGAGACGTTCACTCGCACGGGCATGATTGCGTGGCGAGCGTGAGGCGCGCGCTGGCGCGGGGTCGAGCCGGGCTGCCCGTCCTCGGGTCGAATTGCATCCACCATGAGTTCTCCTCGCAGTAGGTACTTCGAGATTGCGTAATCTCAGAACGTTCTATTGGCACTGCGGCAAATATCGTGCACCCGACAGTGCGTCAAGGAACATGACCGCTACAGCCGAGTGTTACTTCGAAAAGAGGATAAAGACGAGTGGCGATGCTGCTTGCGGATTATCGGCTCCGCGCGACATCAACCAACGTGAAGTCCGCGACCGGCGAGCGCAATGAGCGTTTCACCAAATGTCTCGGACAGCGACGGGTGCGGCTGGATGAGCGCGGCCGCTTCTTCAGCGGTCGCCTCCCAATTGACGGCGAAGTACCCAGCGCCAAGTTGTTCCGTCACCCACGGCCCGGCCATGTGGACGCCCAGGATTTGACCAGCCGTTCCGTCGGCGCGCTTCTCAGCGATGATCTTCACCACGCCCTCGGTGTCACCGATGATCTGCGCACGGCTATTGCCGCCGAAGGGGTCCTTCTTCACGACGACGTCGTAGCCCTTCTCCTTGGCACTGGCTTCAGTGAGGCCACAGAACGCCACTTCGGGATTCGAGTAGATGGCCCACGGCACTCGGTCGTAATCGACCGGGACACTCGGCTCGCCGAGAATGCTCTTGATCGCGACGATCGCTTCGGCGAAGCCGACGTGCGCCAGCTGTGGCGTGTTGGCCACGACGTCGCCCACCGCGTAGACGTGGGGGTTAGCGGTGCGCTGGTGTCCGTCAGCAACGACGAAACCGCGTTCGTTGATCTCGACCCCAGCTCCTTCGGCCACGAGACCCTCGGTGCGTGGGCGGCGACCGACCGACATGACGACCATGTCAACGGCGACGTCATCGCCGTCTTCGATCAAAATCGTCGTCGAACTTTTCTTCGGAGTGTGACCAGTGATCGTCACGCCAGTGCGGATATCGATGCCGCGCTTCTTGAACGATCGTCCTACGACGTTCGCGACTTCGGTGTCGCAACCGGCGAGGATCGACGGCAGTGCTTCGAGGATGGTCACTTTGGTGCCCATATCGGCGAGCAACGACGCGAACTCACAGCCGATGGCACCGCCACCAATAACCGCCGCGGTCGCCGGCAGCGATGAGAGATCGAGGAACTCGTCGGACGTGACGACGATCTTTCCGTCAATGTCGAATCCGGGGAGCGTACGAGGTACCGAACCCGCGGCAAGGATGACGTTGGCGCTTTTGGTGGTCACACCGGCGTCGGCGCCGTCGACGACGGTGACGCTGCCGTCGGCTTCTAGACGCCCCGTCCCTTCGAAGATGGTGACTTTTCGCCCCTTCAACAGGCCCGACAAACCTTTGTAGAGGCGATCGACGATCTCGTTCTTTCGGTTCTGGCTGACCGCGAAGTCCACTTTCGTCCCGTCACTCGTGATACCAAAGGCGCCCGCGTGTTCCACCGTTCGTCGAACGTGCGCGGTCTCCAAGAACTCCTTGGCCGGGACGCATCCACGGTGAAGGCAGGTTCCACCGACCTTGTCGCGCTCGATGATCGCCAGGTTCAGTCCCGCTGAAGCGCCGTAGAGGGCGGCGGCGTAGCCTCCGGGGCCACCTCCGATGATCACAACATCGAACTGCTGGGCCTCGTTAGTCACGTCTTTTCCTTCAATCTCGTAGTGAATGACCCCCGGAGGAATCCTAATGTTTGTGGCCCTTCGCCAATTCGTGAAGCGCCCTGGATTACTAGTGGCGACCTCGCTGGGTGTCCGCCGCTTCCGTCGCGAGCACGTCGACGAACTCGTTCATCGCGTCACCTGAATGTCCCTTGACCCAGGAGAAGCGCACGTCACGAGTGTCGTTGAGGACCAAGGCGAAGAGTTCCTCCCATAGGTCGCGATTCGCGACCGGGCGACCCTGCGAGTTCTTCCAACCGCGTCGCAGCCACCCGGCATACCACTTGTCGTTGAAGCACTTGACGACGTAAGAGGAGTCGCTGACGATCTCAAGTGGGCTTTCCTCGTTGGCACGCAGCGCTTCGATGACCGCCATCATCTCCATGCGCTGATTCGTGGTGTGCGGCTCCGCTCCGCTGGCGAAGTGGTCTCGTCCGCTCGCCCACGCCCAACCGCCGGGCCCGGGATTGCCGCGGCACGCGCCGTCGGTATGAATTTGTTTCATATGGTCCGGGTGACCCACGAATCTGATTCAGTGGTGAAACGAGTGACGGCTTCCGGCAGTTCTCCGCGGAGAACCTGTCCGAGTGTGACGTGCTCGAGGACTTCGCGAAGTGCTCCGCGCACCGCGATCCACACTTCACGCAGGTGCGTGGCCTCGCCTTCGTACTCCAGCGTCTCGGGTCGCATGCCTCGAACACCTGCCATCGGTCCACTCACCACGCGAACGACGTCAGCGATCGAGATCTGATCGGCGTCGCGGGCCAACTTGAAGCCACCTTCCGGTCCTCGCTGGCTGTTCACCAGGCCCCCTCGGCGAAGGTCCGAGAGGATGGCGCCGAGGAACTTGGCCGGGAGGCCCTGCTCCTGGGCCAGATGCTCGGCGCTCACCGACACGTCACTCGCCGCCAACGTGAGGAGTGCTCGAATGGCGTACTCGGTCTTGGCGGGAATCTGCATGCTTACAGTCTGCCCCACCGCGCCAAAGTTCGAGCGCTCCTATGGTGGACCTGGTGTCCGTGCTCGATCAACGCCATCTCTATCTCTGTGTGCCACACCGCGACGACCTCCCCACCTTCTTGCCAGCGGTTCTTCGCGGAGGTGTCGACGTCGTCCAATTACGTGAGAAAGACCTCGACGACGCGTCGCGGATCGCTGACGCCACGCTGATGATCCCCATCTGTCGAGAGTTCGGTGTGCCGTTCATCATGAATGACTCGCCCGAGTTGGCGCTCGCCGTTGGAGCGGACGGCGTGCACGTCGGGCAAGAGGACCAGAGTGTGTCGCGTTGTCGAGAGCTGCTCGGACTCGATGCGATCGTCGGACTTTCGACCCACTCCACCGCCGAGTTCGACGACGCGCTCAATCAGTCAGCGACCTATTTCAGTGCCGGTCCGATCGTCGCCACGCCGACCAAACCCGGTCGCACGGGTACGGGTCTCCAGTACGTGGTGGCCAGTCAAGAGCGAAGCGACCGACCGGTCTTCGTCACTGGCGGCGTGAACGCCGAGAACATCGCGCAGTTGGTGACCGTGGGCCTCCGGCATTTCGTCATAGTGCGAGCACTGACCGAGTCGAACAACCCTGAAAAAGCGGCGAAGCGAATCCGCGAGGAACTCGACCAAGCGCTCTCAGCGATGCCGGTCGAGCCAACCTAACAACGTCGCCACCATTCGAGGGTCAGCGCGCAACTGATGACCGGCACCTTGAATGAGTCGAAGTTCGGCGCGTCCCTCGGCCGCGGCCACGAGATCGCGGGCGTCGGAGTGCGGTATCTCGATGTCCTCAGTGCCATGACCCACCATGAGCCGGCGTGGCGGGATCTTCGCGATCGACACCAACGGATCGATCGCGAAGACGTCGTCGCGCAGCGCGTCGGCCGCCAACAGGTCGCGTTCGTCACCCACGACGCCGGCGACCTGCACCGCCCGACGAAACTCCTCGGCGCTGCCGCACCACGGCTCGAGGTGTGCGGGCGTTGCGAAGGTCGCCACCCCGCGAATGCGTTCGTCCTCGGCGGCGATCGCCAGGGCCAGGGCACCTCCGAATCCGAAACCGGCCAGCGATATCCGACGCTCCCCCTCGTCCACGCGTTCCAGGATCGTCTTCAGATCGGCTCGCCACTGCGTGGCCGAAAACGTACCGGTGCTGCCACCGACGCCCGAGAGTGTGCCGGTCGCCACGATCCATCCCGATTCCGTGGCGAGGTGTTCGGCCAGTTCCGGCAAGAGTCCGGCCGCCTGTCGCCCCATGCCCATCGCTCGCGGCAGTCCGTGCACGACGATCAGAGCGTGACTGGCCGACGGCCTCGCGCTCGACGTCGCTATTCGGAGATCCAGGAGCGACGAGCCGCTCTGCAGTTGCTCGTGAGCGAGCACCGAGCTAGATGCCTAGGCGCTGAGCCAGAAGTTCGCGGTGATACGCCGGGTCGCCTAGGAACAGTTCCGAACTCTTCGCGCGCTTGAAGTACAGGTGGGCGTGGTGCTCCCAGGTGAAGCCGATGCCGCCGTGGATTTGAATGTTCTCCGCCGCGCAGTGGAAGTACGCCTCAGAACAGAATGACTTCGCAAGGCTTGCGGCGATCGGCAATTCGTCGTTACGTTCTTGGGCAGCCCAGGCGGCGTAGTACGCGGCCGACTTCGCCGACTCGACGTCCAACAGCATGTCGGCGCACTTGTGCTTGATCGCCTGGAACGATCCGATTGGTCGACCGAACTGCACGCGGTGCTTCGCGTACTCGACCGAGTTATTGAGGACGCGCTGTGCTCCACCGACCTGTTCAGCGGCCAGTGCCGCTGCCGCGACTTGCATCGTGGTCTCGAGACCGGCGAGCGCTTCACCCTCGACGCCGACGAGACGCGCCGGGGCGTCCTTCAAGACAATTCGACTCTGCTTGCGCGTCTGGTCCATGGTGGCCAAGGATTCACGCTCGACGCCCGGGGCGTCGCCTTCGACCGCGAAGAGCGACAGGCCCTTATCGGTCACGGCCGGCACGAAGATGACCGACGAGGTGTTGCCGTCGGTGACGTAACTGCGCACACCGTTCAACACGAAACCATCACCGGAGGCTTTGGCCGTCGTCGAAGTCTTGGTGAGGTCCCATAGACCTGCGTCGTCCGTGAGAGCCACCGTGGCGATCGTCTCGCCGGAGGCGATGCCGGGAAGGTACGTCGACTTGTCCGCGTCGGTGCCGACAAAGAGCACCGCGTTAGCCGCCAGGGCGACCGTCGAGAAATACGGCGAGCAGAAGAGTGCCGCGCCCATCTCTTCGAAGACCACGTAGAGCTCGACCGGGCCGTAACCCTGGCCACCGAACTCCTCGGGGATGCCGAGTCCTTGCAGCGCCAACTCCTTGGCCATCTGGTCCCAGACGGCTGAGTCGTAACCTTCGTTGGTCGCCATCAAGCGGCGTACTTCGGATTCGGGCGACTTCTCTTCCAGGAATCGCTTGACCATCCTGCGGAGCTCTTCTTGCTCCTCGCTGAATCCAAAGTTCATCGCAGTCCTCTTCTTGACCTACTGGACGGTAATCCCAGCCCCTTCGACATTACTCAACCTCGACGCGGACGGCTAAGTGGCAAAATGGCGCGTGGACAACGTTGAACTGGTCTGGTCGGATGGTCGTGCCGAGGTGCATCGATTCGTCGTGGGGCCGATCGAGAACAACGTCTACGTCGTGCGCTGTAAGCGCACGGGCGAGGCGACACTCCTCGATGCGGCGAACGAGCACGACCGATTGCTGCGCGTCGCGAGGAGTCTGGGCGTCACCTCGGTGCTCGAGACCCACGGCCACTGGGACCACATCGGCGCTGTCGAACAGGTCCGTGATGCCGGCATCGATGTCTGGGTGCGAACGGAGGATTCGGGCATGTTGCCGAGTTACGACCACCTCCTCGATGACGACGTGGTTCATCACGTCGGCGACCTTCGCCTGCGAACGCTCCACACGCCGGGCCACACGCCGGGCAGCATCTGTTTCGCACTCGAAGACACGCCGATGCTCTTCACTGGTGACACGCTTTTTCCAGGCGGTCCTGGCAACACCAACAACAACGCGCAGGACTTCGCGACGATCATCACCTCGATCGACCAACGCATCTTCGGCGTGTTCGGCGATGACGTGACGATCTGGCCCGGTCATGGTGCCGAGTCCACCGTCGGTGCCGAACGGCCGCACCTCGACGAATGGGTCGAACGAGGCTGGTAAAGACCGGTCTTTGGTTCGTTGTGGGCCGTTAGGCTCGTCACCGTGTCGACGCCTCTCTTAGAACTTCGAAACCTCCACGCAGAGGCCGAAGGCAACTCGATTCTTCGCGGTGTCGACCTCGTCGTTCGAGAGGGTGAGGTGCACGCCCTGATGGGCCCAAACGGCGCTGGCAAGTCCACCTTGGCCAACATCGTGATGGGCCACCCCGGCTACACCATCACCAGTGGCGAGATCTTTCTCAATGGCGCCAACATCGCCAAATGGACCCCCGACGAGCGGGCGCGCGCCGGGATATTCCTCGCCTTTCAGTACCCCGAGGCGATTGCGGGCGTCTCGGTTGTGCAGTTCTTGCGTCAGGCGATCGCCGCGCGAAAGGGACTGGACGAACTCAGCATCCTCGAAGTGCGCCTGGACCTAGCGGAGTGGATGGACCGACTGGGGATGGATCCGGCCTTCGCCGAGCGCCACCTGAATGACGGCTTCTCGGGCGGCGAACGTAAGCGCAACGAAGTACTCCAGATGGCTCTCTTGGAGCCGGTGGTCGCCTTCCTCGACGAGACTGATTCGGGACTCGACATCGACGCCCTACGTGTCGTCGCCAAGGGCGTGCGCACGGTTCGTGGCGAGCACCCGAGGATGGGCGTGATCGTTGTCACGCACTACGTGAAACTCCTCGAAGAGATCGAGCCCGACCAGGTGCACATTCTGGTCGACGGCCAGATCGTGCACTCAGGCGACGCGCAACTCGCCCAACGAATCGAAGTTGACGGTTACGACGCCTGGCGTCCGGTAAGCGCGTGACGAGCTTCAACGCCAAACGAGTTCGCGCCGACATTCCGCAGCTGAGTCGAGTGGTCTTCGACCGCCCGATCACGTATCTGGACACCGCCTCTACCTCACTGCAACCCAATGCCGTCATCGACGCCATGAGCCGTTACTACCAACTGCGCCACGCCAACGTGCACCGCGCGGTGTACCAAACGGCCAGCGAAGCGACCGCCGCCTACGAAGGTTCGCGTGAGGCGGTGGCCCGATTCATCAACGCCCCCGGTGGTGCCAACGAGATCGTCTTCACCAAGAACGCAACCGAGTCCTTCAACCTGCTGGCCAAGTCCTGGGGAGCGAAGAATCTAAAGTCCGGCGACGTGGTCCTGGTCACCGAGATGGAGCACCACGCCAACATCGTGCCGTGGTTCCAGTTGCGCGAACAGACCGGCGTCGAGGTCCGTTTCATCCCAGTCACCGACGACTTCCGACTCGACCTCTCGCAGATCGACGAGTTGATGCGCGGTGTGAAACTTCTCTCCGTCACCGGCATGTCGAACGTGCTGGGCACCATCAACCCGATTCGTGAACTCGCGGCGATCGCCCACGGCCACGGTGCCTTGATGGCGGTCGACGGCGCGCAGTCGGTCGCGCACTCCTTGACCGACGTCGCGGCACTCGACATCGATTTCCTGATCTTCACCGGGCACAAGATGCTCGGCCCGACCGGCATCGGTGTCTTTTGGACGCGCGAGGACATCTTGGATTCGATGCCGCCATTTCTGGGCGGCGGCGGGATGATCGCCGACGTACGTACCGACGGCTACGTTCCCGCCGATGGTCCGACCAGATTCGAAGCGGGTACACCACCGATCGCCGAGGCGGTAGGACTGAGCGCCGCGGTGTCGTACCTCGAGGGTCTCGGCATGATCAACGTCACGCCGTACGAACACGCGTTGGCGAGCGACGCCCTCATGCGACTGGCGCTCGAGTTCGAAGGACGAGTGCGAGTCATCGGACCGTACGATATGACCGACCGCGGTGGCGTCATCAGCTTGGACGTCGAAGGGGTCCATCCTCACGACGTCGCCCAGGTGCTCGATCAGTTCGGCGTGTGCGTGCGCCCGGGACATCACTGCGCCAAACCGCTCATGCGTCGTTTCGGTCTCGCCGCCACCGTGCGCGCTTCCTACGGGCCGTACTCCATGGTGAAAGACACCGACGTGTTGATCGAAGCGCTCGGTCACGCGGTCAAAATGTTCGGATGAGTGCTGTGTCGAATCTCGGAACCAACCTCGACGACCTCTATCGCGAAATAATCCTCGATCACTACCGCTCGCCGAGGAATCGCGGTGAGCTGGAATCACCACCGGCGATTCGCGTCGAAGGATTCAACCCACTGTGTGGCGACGAGATCGTGGTGTATCTCGACGTGGAAAACGGCGTCTTGAAGAACATCAAGATGGTGGGCAGCGGGTGTTCGATTTCCCAATCCTCCGCGTCACTCATGAGTGCCGCCGTGAAGGGCAAGCCACTGGATCAGGTTCGAGAGACGATCGCCACGTTCAAGCAGCTCATGACGGTGCAAGAGGCCACCCTCGCGCACGACGGCGAGGCGCCCAAGGTCGACGTTCGGGCATTGGGCGAACTCGCGGCCCTCCAGGGTGTGATCAAGTTCCCCGTACGAATCAAATGCGCCACGTTGTCCTGGAACACCCTGGTCCAAGGACTCGACCAGCTCGACTAAGTACTTACGGCGTGCAGGGCACCGGGTCGTAGGAAGGCTGGGCCAGCGTCGGATTGACCGCCGGAGTGGTGACCGGGTGGTGAGTCTTGGTCGTGGTGGCCGTGACCGCCGTCGTGGTCGTGGTTGGCGTGATGATCGGCGGCATCGGCGTTTGTCCCGCGGCGTTCGGTGGTGGGTTGGTGGGACGTAACAACGAGCTACCGAAGAGAGTCGTCAGCAGTTGTTCGGCTTGGGGTTCTTCGACCACTTCGACGTCCGCTCCGTTCACGACGGCGGGAGTCTCGGGCATCGTGTAGGTCTGCATGGCGTTCGAGTTATAGCTGTGGAACTTGAGCGCCAGTCCAATGAGCTCCCTAAGTGAGAAGGTGCTGTCAATGGTGATCCCCTTGGGAAGGTTGGAGAGGAACCCGTTCATGGCGAATGGGTCGTCCAGCTTGCTCTTCACGCGTTCGAACATGGCACGCAAGAATGACGTCTGTCGATCGATGCGCCCGAAGTCACTCGTGGGGTCGTAGGTAAAACCGTCGTTGAGGAGCTCATCGTTTATCGCGGTGTCCGTCATGGTGGCGAAGTCTTTACGATTCGGCCATACGGGATGTCCGTTCAGCGCGTAGTAGTAGTGGCGGCTGCGCGCCACCGCGAGCGCCTCGAATCCATTGATCAACTGACAGCCCGTGTGGGTGATCTCGAGACCGGAGTTCGGGTCGATGGCCGGGTAGCGGAAGTCCAGATAGACGCCGCCGAGGGCGACCGCCGAGTTGATCAGGCCATTGAAGTTCACTTGGACTACGTGATTGATGGTGATGCCGAAGTTCGCCTGGATCGTTTTCACCAATAGTGATGGTCCGTTGGCGTAGTTGACGTTGATGCGATTGAACTGGCCATAGAGCGCCTGGTTGGCCAGCAACGTGACTTCCGTGTCGCGAGGAATAGAGAGTATCGTGATCGTGCCGGCCGTCGGATCCACGTGGATGATCTTGATCACGTCACTGCGCTGCCCGCCCACGGAGCCGGTGCTGGCCCCGGTCTGGGCCGCGACGGCGCCGCTTAGTCCCGCCCGAGAGTCCGAACCAACGGCGAGAATGTTGAACGGCTTTCCCGGTACGGGGTACGAGATACCTTGTACGTGAATCGTCGGTATCTGTCCGAATCGCCAATTGGCATAAAGGTAGCCGCCGCCCAAGATCCCCACGATGAGGACGATGACCGAGACGCCCGCGATGAGCCAGGTGCGGCCGCGACGGCGTTTCTTTCGGCGTTTCGGTGCCTTGCCGGACTGACGATCGACGGCGTCACCGAGTGCCATGAGTCGACCTTCGTTCGCCAGCGCCCGTCGTTTGGCGCCAGAAGATCTGTCTGATTGGCCTCGAGAAACGCCATTGCCTCCATCAGCCATTCGACGAGTTTAACCTTCGCCCAGACATAGTCACAGTCAAGCGTTTGCGGAACGGAACGGTTCGTAACCGTCTCGTTCGAGAATTTCCGAGAGCTCTGGCCCGCCCGTCGCGACAACCCTTCCTTCACTCATCACGTGAATAGTGGTCGGCGTAAGCACTTGAAGCAGTCGCTTGAAGTGAGTGATCGCCAAGATGCCGCACTCCCACTCATCGTTCGCCATGGACAAACGTCGTGCCACTGCACCCAGAGCGTCGACGTCCAGACCCGAGTCGATTTCGTCGAGGACTGCGAACTTGGGTCGCAACATTCCGAACTGGACCATCTCGGCTCGTTTTCGCTCGCCCCCGGAGAGATCGACGTTCACGAAGCGATCGAGGATCTCGGGTCGAAGCTCAACCCGCTTCGCCTCTTCGTGCATTCGAGCCCGCAGATTGGTCGGATCTACGCCCGCGGCGATCAACAGGTCGATCGGGCGCACACCGGCGACCTCCAACGGCTGTTGCATCGCTAATAGCAGTCCGTGTCGGGCTCGTTCCGTGGGCGACATCGTCAAGAGTTCGACGTCATCGATGCGAACCGATCCGGATAAGACCTGATAGCCCGGGTGGCCGGTGAGGGCGTGGGCCAACGTCGATTTACCCGAACCGTTCGGACCCATGATGACGTGAACTTCGCCAGTTCTCATGAAGAGGTCGAATCCTTTGAGGACCTCTTTGCCCGCAACTTCGACGCGCAAGCCCTCGATGGTCAGCGTCGAGGTCACGGCAGCACCACCTGAAGTTTGCCGTCAAAGTTGAGCACGTCATAATGAGCCACCGGTCGAGTTGCAGGGAACGACATGGGCTCACCGTCCTTCAATCGGAACATCGCACCGTGGCGCGCGCATTCGATTTCGGCGGTCTCACAGTTCACTTCGCCCTCGGTGAGGCTGAAGTCTTCGTGGCTGCAGCGGTCGTCCAAGATGTAGACGTCGTCTTCGATGCGCACGACGACCAGAACTCGGCCTTCCACGCGGACCTGACGCGGAACACCGCTTTCGTAGTCATCGAGCTTTCCGATGTCGGCGGTCGTCACGGTGTCACCACGTTCACCGTCGCGAGCACCGACGTCACGTCACGCTCGACCAGTTCAGCTAACTCCGGCGGCAAGTTGGCGAGCATCTCGTAGAAGAAGCCTTGGATCATCAGTCGCTCGGCGTCCTCGCGGCTGACGCCTCGAGACTCGAGGTACCAGCGCTGCAGTTCGTCCAGCGGCCCGACACTCGAAGCGTGAGCGCACATCACGTCATTCTCGCGAATGTCCAAGTTGGGCACACTGTCGGCGTGAGCCGCCGGCGACAGCAGCAGGTTGTGATTGGTCTGACGCGCATCGGTGCGTTTCGCGCCCTTTTCGATCTCGATCAGCCCGGTGTAGACGGAGCGCGATCGATCGGCGACCGCGCCCTTGGAAAGGAGCGTCGAACGCGACCGCGCACCCGTATGCATCTGGTGCGTGCGAAAGTCGTGGACCTGGTCGCCGGAACCGAGGAAGGTCGTGCGAAGTTCGTTCTCCGAACCGGCGCCGCGCATCTCGGCGTCATTTCGTGAACGGTTGTAGTGCGCACCGATGCCGACAACGGCCTGACGCAGACGGGCATCGCGGTTCACGAATCCGGTGGTTCGAGCAACGTGCCAGGCACTCGGGTTCAGGCGCTGATAGGTGATGAGTTGCAGCGAAGCGTTGTCGTCGAGGGCGTATTCGCTAAGTGGTACTACGAGGGCGTCCTCGCCGCCCTCAAAGTATTCAACGATCGTCGCACTCGAGCCCCGTCCCAGTTCGATCTGGGTACGTGAGAAGGACGCGGTTGAATTCGAGAGGTTGAGCACCACGATCGGCTCTTCGACGTTTACACCAGGAGCGACACGCAGCAGCGTCGTCGCCGGGGCCAGCGCGACGTTGAGGACCGCGAAGGTGTCGCTGCGGTATCGCTCAGCGAAGGACGTGCCTGAGAGCGAAGCCGAAGATTCGACGACCGAGACACTGACACCTTCGAGATCGTCGCCCGCGTTCACACAAAAGCCGTCGACCACTCGAACGACCAGCCCCGCTCGTTCGCAAAGCTGGGCCGCAAAAGGTGAATCGGGCCGCTTTGTGGGCTCCGACACCACATCGAAATTGTCGAGGTCGAACTCCTTCAGCGGGGCGTAACGCCAGACCTCGTCGCTCGTCGTCGGCAGTCCGGCCGCTTCGAAAGCCTTCCAGGCCAGTTGTCGAGCGGCCGCGTCGGGACGCTCAGCAATGAAGGAGGAGGCTGAATCAGCGAAGATTTTCATAGATATCGGGACCAAGGCAGTGTACTGGGCGCACCCAATTGTCCATCGAGGACAGCCATAGGCTGAGGGCGAATCGATGAAGGAGCGCACGTGGAATTTTCGTCCGAGGTTCTATCTCTCGAGGTAGACGGTCACGTCGCCACGCTGTGGCTCGATCGAGCAGAAGCGCGCAACGCCATGGGAAGCGCACTGTGGCGAGATCTGCCGCTCGCCGCCGACGCGGTCTCGGCGAACCGCGACGTTCGGGCGCTGATCATCGCGGCGAAGGGTCCGCACTTCAGCGTCGGTTTGGATCTCAAGGAGTTCGGTGGTGGCTTCGCGGCCGGCTCCTCGTCGTCATCCAAAGCCGCATCGAGCGCCCAGTCCTACAAGGCGGTGCGTGCCATGCAGGCATCCGTCACCTCCATTGCCGATCTCGCCGTACCGGTCATCGCGGCGATACACGGGTACTGCATCGGTGGCGGCGTCGACCTGGTCAGTGCCTGTGACGTTCGACTCTGCGCCAGTGATGCCAAATTCTCAGTGCGCGAGACCAAGGTGGCGATTGTGGCCGACCTCGGTTCCTTGCAACGACTGCCCAAAATCATTAACGCAGGCCACCTCGCCGAATTGGCGTACACCGGTAAGGACATTGACGCGCAGCGTGCCCTCGCCATCGGACTGGTCGGTGAAGTCTTCAAAGATAGTGACGCCGTCCTCGCGGGCGCACGCGCCCTCGCCCTCGAGATCGCGCAGAATTCGCCATTGGCGGTTCAGGGCACGAAGGCGGTGCTCGCGGCGAACGACGGTCGCAGCGTCGACGAAGGACTGGAATTCGTCGCGCGATGGAACACGATGTACTTACAGAGCAACGACCTTCGCGAAGCGATGATGGCGTTCATGGAGAAACGGCCAGCGGTTTTCCAGGGCGACTAGCGCCTCCAGAACTTCCAGCCGCGCTGTCGGCGCTCTTGCTCGTCAAGTTCCTTTCGCCGCTCTTCGTACATCTCGGGCGCGACGTTGTTGACGATCTCACTGGCCATGTTGAGGATCTCTCGACGCTCATCCACACTGGCACTGGTCTCCGGCGGCTTTTCAACCGGACGGTCGACTAGGGAGCCGTGGGACCAGCCGACGTCGGCGAGGCGGCGCTCGTAGGTGACGCAGTTCTCGGGACAGGACCATGGTTGGTCGGGAGCGACGCCGAGCACGCAGAACCTCGCGACCTCTCCGGACTTGTAGGTCCGGCTCTGAAAGTGCTTGCACTCTTCGCGCATTCCCATTTCTCCATTCTTTCACTCCGGAGTTGAGATTTTGGTAAAACTTGCGGATGCCCGATCGCCGAATCGACGAAAGACCTTTGGCGCCAAAGGATTTGGCCGCGGTCATCGCGACATCCGCCCGGGCATTCTTCGATGATCCATTTTTCAGTTTTATGTTGCCAACCGACGACATGCGGCGTTCGCGTCTGCCTATGTTCTTTCGATCCGTTTTCAATCACATGGGACCCCACGGTCGAATCATCACCGTTCGTAACGACGACGACGAAGTGCTGGGGGTCGCCGCGTGGTTGACGACCGGCGGCTATCCCCTATCCATCAAAATGCAACTAGGTCAGATACCTTCGGCGTTTCGAGCCTTCTACCGGAGTCCGCGCGCGCTTACCAAGGGAAATCGATACGTAGCCGCATTGACGCGCGCCCACCGCAAGGATCCGCAGTGGTACTTGATGGTGCTGTGCGCCGATCCGCCATCACAAAGAAGTGGCGTGGGAACGATGCTCGTCGAACAAGCTCTTGCGATGATCGACGCCGAGGGGGTGGGCAGCCATCTCGAGACGCCGAGACTTGACAACGTCGCCTACTACGAACGGTTCGGTTACCAACTAATGGAAACCCTGAATCCGGTGAAGGACGGCCCACCGTATTACACGATGTGGCGAGCACCTCGTTAACCGATCGAGCCTTCCATCTGCAGTTCGATCAAGCGTGACCATTCGACCGCGTACTCCATCGGGAGGGTGCGCGTCACCGGTTCGATGAAGCCATTCACGATCATGCCCATCGCCTGGCTCTCGGTCAGACCTCGACTCATCAGATAGAACAACTGGTCGTCGCCGATCTTGGAGACCGTTGCCTCGTGACCAATGGACGCGTCTTGCTCGCCCACTTCCATGTAGGGCTTGGTCTCGGAAACGGACTGCTCATCGAGGATCAACGCGTCACAGCGAACGAAGCTCTTCGCGCCGGTGGCGCCTTCTTCGACCTTCACCAGTCCGCGGTAGGTCGTCTGACCGCCGTCCTTCGAAATTGACTTCGAGATGATCGTCGAGGTCGTCTCGGGGGCGCAGTGAATCATCTTCGCGCCGGCGTCTTGAACCTGACCAGGGCCGGCGTAGGCAACTGAGAGGACCTCACCCGAGGCCTTGGGACCCATCAAGTAGACCGACGGGTACTTCATCGTGAGTCGTGAACCGATGTTGCCGTCGATCCACTCGACGTGCGCTTCGGCTTCGGCGCGAGCGCGCTTGGTCACGAGGTTGTAGACGTTGTTCGACCAGTTCTGGATGGTGGTGTAGGTGATGCGCGCCCCAGGCAGGGCAACGAGTTCGACGACGGCAGAGTGCAACGAGTCCGTCGAATAGACCGGCGCCGAGCAACCCTCCACGTAGTGGACCTGGGAACCTTCGTCGGCGATGATGAGCGTTCGTTCGAACTGGCCCATGTTCTCGGTGTTGATTCGAAAGTACGCCTGAAGCGGTTGGTCGACGTTGACGCCCGGCGGCACGTAGATGAACGAACCACCACTCCACACCGCGGAGTTGAGTGCCGCGAACTTGTTGTCATTCGGCGGTATCACGGTGCCGAAGTACTTGCGTACGAGCTCCGGGTACTCGCGAACGGCGGTGTCCATGTCACAGAACAAGACACCGAGTCGCTCTAAGTCCTCGCGGTTACGGTGGAAGACCACCTCGGACTCGTACTGGGCGGTGACGCCCGCTAAGTACTTTCGTTCGGCTTCGGGGATACCCAAACGTTCGTACGTGTTCTTGATGTCGTCGGGTAGGTCTTCCCAGCGATCGACCTGATTCTCGGTCGGCTTGATGTAGTAGTAGATGTCGTTGAAATCGAGGTCCGGCATCCGGTCGGCGAACCACGGCACCATCGGCTTCTTTTCGAACTTCTTAAGGGCGTTCAGGCGGAAGTCCAGCATCCACTTGTCTTCGTTCTTGATGCCGGACATCTCACGTACGATGGCCTCGTTGATGCCCTTCTTCGGCTTGAAGACCGGAATCTGGTCGTCGGACCAGCCCAGTTGGTATCGGCTGAAATCCAGATTGTCGACTGACATAGCACTCCCTTGGGATAATCCCTATCTCCATAGTACTAACTCACGATGGGGACATGTCCAACAAATGGGGCAAAGTAGAGCGATGCCAACTCCCCCGATAGTCCCAAAACGACCATTTACCATCACGCGCCACGGCGACGCTCGAGACGACCCCTACTACTGGCTGATGGACCGCGAAGACGAGACGGTGCTGGCTCACCTTCGCGCGGAGAATGACTTTCTCACCGAGAGCTTCAGCGAATTGAAGCCACTTGAAGACGAACTCTTCGAAGAGATCAAGAGTCGTATCGAAGAGACCGATATCTCGGTACCGGTTCGAAAAGGAACGTGGTGGTACTACGAACGAACCCGCGAAGGTCTCAACTATCCGATCAGTTGTCGCGTGTCGGTGACCGGAGACGACCTCACGCCGCCCGAGATCGATCCGGCGACGCCGCTCGCCGGCGAACAGGTGATCCTCGATGAGAACAAAGAGGCCGGTGACAGCGATTACTTCTCGGTCGGAATCCTCGCCGTCAGTCCCGACGACGACTGGGTCGCGGTCGGCACGGACTTCGACGGCGACGAACTGCATCACGTCACCGTTCGCCCGCTCGCCGGTCAGACGCCGATTGCCGACGAACTCGACGACGTCCACTACGGGTTCGCCTGGGCAATGGACAATCGACACTTCTTCTACACGCGCGTCGATGACGCCAAGCGACCGTTCCAGCTCTGGCGTCACGAACTCGGCACCGACACGAGCACAGACGTGCTCATCTTTCAAGAGGACGACGAACAGTACAACTTGTCAGTCGGTCGAAGTCGCGACGACGCCGTCATCTACGTGCACCTCGGGTCATCAATGACGACCGAGGTGCACTACCTCGACGCGCACGATCCAACCGGCACGTTGACTCTCCTCGAAGCTCGTCGCCACGGCATCGAATACGGCGTCGAACACTTCGTGGACGATCACGGTGTCGCGTGGTGGCTGAAGGTCACCAATGAAGGCGCCACTGACTTTCGGATGTTGGCCCGCGAAATCGAAAACGACACGTGGCGTGAGGTGATTCCCGAACGCCCGGGCTCGCGCCTCGACGGAGTCGACGCATTTAAGACCTTCCTCGCGATCAGCGAGCGACACGACGGCGGTGCGGCGGTGCGGATCGTCATCAACTTGAGCGGTGCCGATCCTTTCGGGAGCGACCTTCTCGAACGCTCGTACCTGGTCGAAGGACCGGCGAGTCCGAGCACCGTGTCGATGTCGGCGAATCCAAACCTTGACACAACGCTGCTACGAGTATCGGTGACGTCTTTGGTCACTCCGCGATTGGTCGGCGACGTCGTAGTCGCGACCGGCGAAATGATCGTGCGCAAACAGCAGATCGTCCTCGGGGGTTACGACGAGTCGAAGTACGTGACGGGACGACTGTGGGTGACTGCCAGCGACGGCGTGCGCATCCCGGTCTCGGTAGTAGCGCGGGCGGACCTCATCGACGTCGGTGACGACGGTGAACTCCACGCTCGCGAAGCCTCGCCGTTCCTGCTCTACGGCTACGGCAGTTACGAGATCTCGATCGATCCTTCCTTCTCCTCGCTTCGACTCTCGTTGCTCGAACGCGGCGTCATCTTCGCGATCGCTCACATTCGCGGTGGCGGCGAGATGGGCCGCTCCTGGTACGAGACGGGAAAACTCGCTCAGAAGCCCACGACGTTCAGTGACTTCGTCGCGGTGGCACGAGAACTGATTCGCACCGGATGGACGACCAGCCAACAACTCGCCATTCGCGGCGGCTCGGCCGGGGGGCTCCTCATGGGTGCGGTAATGAACCTGGCGCCGGAGCTCTTTCGATGCGTCATCGCCGACGTGCCCTTCGTCGACTCCCTCACGACGATGCTCGACGCATCGCTCCCCCTCACCGTCGGAGAGTGGGAAGAGTGGGGCAACCCCGACGCCAGTGCGACGGCCTATCGCACCATGAAGAGCTACTCCCCCTACGACAACGTCCTCGCCACCAACGCCGACGGCTCGACACGCGTCTATCCGCATCTTTTCGCCACGGGCGGACTCAATGACCCTCGTGTTGGATTCTGGGAACCGACCAAGTGGGTGCTGAAGATTCGCGACGCAAACCCTGAAAACGTGGCGTTTTTGAAGACCGAAATGGGAGCCGGCCATGGCGGACCGTCCGGTCGCTATGACGCCTGGCGCGACGAAGCCCAAGCGCTCGCCTGGACGTTGAACGAGATCCAGCCCTTATGAGGAGACGAAGGACAACACCAGTGTCGACGGCAATGGTGACGGGAAGACCACCGGCTTTCCCGCGACCGTGACACTCGCGTCTTTCGGCGCGCCGAGAGTGATCCGTGAACTCCCGATCATTCGCAGTGACTCCGTCGTGTCACGTTGCACGGTGCCTTGCCACTCCAGCGTGCTCGTGGGTCCCATCTTGTAGACGGCCCACGTCGGTCCGAGTGCACCGCGCACGACAACGAAGTAACTCCGCAGCGGTATTCGATACGACGCCGTTTGACCGCTCGTTGACGTGGCGACGAATGACGACGGAAGCGCGAGCGCGGTCGTGGTGGTGGTCGATGGCGGACGTGTCGTCGTAGTCGTCGGAGTCTTCTTCGCGTCACGGTGTTGCAAGTAGATACCGAACCCACCGACGAGCACGACAACGATCGTCGCGATCACGGCGATCCGCAGTCCCGTGAATGATGTCGTACGTCGCGCCGATTTGGAAAGAGCCCACTTTTCGTTGTGGCGAAGTGGCGTCGGCATGACTTCGCCGTCACCCGGCATTTGCGATTCGCTGAAGACGTACTCACGGTCCGATTCGAGGCGCGGTCGAGTCGGCTCCGGGCGACGCGACGCATCGAGCGGACCATCGAGCAACCGAAATCCCTTGGAGGGCGCATACGGCGAAGGAGGTGGCGACATCAAACGTCGCTCGACCGGTCGCGTCATTTCACGTATTTCGTCGCGGCGAAGCTTTCGAATACGAAGGGCGGCGACCGCGACCACCAGAAGGACGACGATTCCGATGACAACGTCAAGTGCGACCGGCATCAGTTCCTCGTGCGAACACCAACGGGACTGACGAGTGTCATCACACTTTGAGCGTACTGAAATCTCGAATCAGTCGAATCCGCCGTACCCACCGCGGTAGAAGATGAGCGGCGCACCAGGGAAACTCTCGGCGTGTTCGGCGGCGACGACGACGATGTCGTGATCGCCTTGACTGGTCACGAACTGCACCCGACCCTCCAGGTGCGCGAGTGCTCCCTCGATCAGTGGTGCACCCATTGGACCAGGCGACCATCCGACGCCGGCGAACTTGTCGATTCCGGGCTTGCCGAAGACCCGAGCGACCAACTCTTGATCGGACGAAAGGATATTGACACCGACCACGCCGATAGCGCGCGCCCTGGGCCACGAGTGGCTACTGGTCAGCGCAGAGAACGAGATCAAGGTGGGTTCAAGCGAGAGCGCTCCGAAGGTCTGGCAAGTGAAGCCGACGGGTCCTTCCGACGTGGACGCGGTGACGACGGCGACGCCGGTGACGAAGTGTCCCAGGACCTCTTTGAAACGTTCGATGTCGCTGAAACTCACGAAGTCGAGATTATCGAGCGCCCGAGGTCATCGAGCGAAGGAGAGCGTTCGCCATTCGCCGAACAAGTAGACGAGTGGACCACGATGTTCCACGAGACCATCGGCGACCAAAGCGGCGATGAGCGTTGCACATCGCTGCGCATCGACGCCATCGACACGAACGAGCAGTTCGCGAATCGATTGAGGTTTTTCACGAAGGACTGCGAGTACTTGACCACGAACCTGACGATCCGATCCTTGGAACGTCGACTGAGGTCTCGATACGCTCGCGCTTCGAGGAGCGGGGTCCGGTCCCCCTTCCAGATTCCACTTGCACGTTCTCGAAACGGGGCACGTCGCGCATCGCGGTTTCGAAGTACAGAACTGCGCACCGAGGTCGAGCATCGCTTGATTGAACGACGCGACGTTCATTCGAGGTAGAAGTTCATTCGCTTCCACGCGAGCTTCGCGGTCCTTGAGCGTTCGGTTCGTCAACGCTCGCGCAAGCACTCGCCCGACGTTGGTGTCGACGACCGCGACAGGTCGGCCAAAGGCGAAGGAGGCGACGGCGTTCGAGGTGTACTCGCCGATCCCCGGAAGTCGTCGCAGATCCGCGACGTTATTCGGCACCTCACCAGCGAATTCATCTCGAATCATCTTCGCGGCGTCGTGCAACGCCTTGGCACGACGGTGATAGCCAAGACCGCTCCAGAGACGCAGTACGTCCGACAAAGGAGCGTCGGCACAGGACGTCGGGGACGGAAAGGTCTCGATGAATCGCGTCCAAGGGCCTAGCACTCGCGAGGTCTGGGTCTGTTGGAGCATGACTTCGCTCACCATCACGGCCCAAGGGTCGCGTCCAATCCACGGAAGATCTCGCTCGAGTCCAGGAGCGCTTCGACGCAGGGCCCGTCGAAACGCTACGTGGTCGTTACGACCAGACGTCGCCACTGTACGGACGTTGTCGAGGAGGCGCGAACTCGCGCTTCCAGACCATCACCTTGCGGCGGAAGTAGCAGACCTCGAGTCCCTCTTGGTTGAAACCTTTGGTCTCGACGACGACGATGCCGCGGTCGTTCTTAGAGGCGGAGGGGATCGTTTCGAGAACCTTCGTTTCGGCGTAGATCGTGTCGCCGTGGAACGTCGGGTGGCGATGGATGAGCGACTCGACTTCGAGATTCGCGATCGCCGAACCCGACACGTCAGGCACGCTCATGCCCAGGACGAGCGAATAGACCAGGTTGCCCACGACTACGTTCTTGTGATGAACCGTCTCGTGCTCGGCGAACCACGCGTCGGTGTGCAACGGGTGGTGGTTCATCGTGATCATGCAAAAAAGGTGGTCGTCGGCTTCGGTGATCGTCTTGCCGGGCCAGTGCTTGTACACGTCGCCGACTTCGAACTCCTCGAAGTAGCGACCGAAGGGGCGCTCGTAGGTGGTCACTTGATCGTCCCCTCTCACCGCGACGACGTCGCCTTACTCTTCGACGTCGACGGGAACGGCCGGACGCGTCGTGAACGATACGGTGGCGCCGGGCAGCGAGTCGCCGTCGATCACCATTCTCCACGTGAAACGAGCACCGTCTTGCAAGGGGATCGGTCCAAAATTAACCGCGATCGGGACGTCGACCGGTGTGCCCACCGGGACGCCGTCGGGTGCGGCCGCGGAGAAGTCACCGCGCACCTCAATGGGCTGAGGACCGTCGGGCGTCTCGAATCGAACTGGTTGACCGTCGGCGTCTTCTAAGAACAGCTCCCAGTGGTGGCTCGAATTGAATTCGTGCCAATCGACCATGACTTTGATCGCGACGGCTGATGGCGTGGGATCGGGTCCAGTGACCGACCAACCGCCTCCCAGGATATAGAGCTTTCCGTCAGCCACTTGGGCCGAATCGGCGAGGAGCATTGTCACATTCACGCCACGAGCCTACGTCGCTGAGTCGAAGAGCTCGCACCCGATAAATTTCTCCTATGACTCCCCCACTGGACCTCGCTCAAGCCTCCGAGCTCGTAGAAAAAGCGCAGTCGGTGATCGACGCCGCAGTAGTGGCCCTACGGGACTCGGGCGGCATCGACGCTCATCAGAGCCTCGCCTACGACGTGGCCCACGCGGCGAGCGCGATCGCGACGGCGCGCGCGTCACTCGACTACGCCGGGCGCGGCGAAACCGAGTCCCAGCTCGTGGCCGCGTTCCTTGCCATTGCCCTGAGCGACTTGGCAACGCGCATTCTCGGGCGTGAAGCACTTTGGGCCGCCCAAGACGATTGGTACCAACCGTTCGCCGCGTTCGTCGCCACGTACCGCGACCCCGCGTTCGTGGCAAGCCTCGCCGAAAGCCCCGGACCACGCCACCTTGGCGAGGACTTCGAGATGGTGGCCGACACCTTCCACCGCTTCGCCGCCGAGAAAGTTCGTCCGCACGCTGAACACGTGCACCGGGCCAACACCGACATTCCCGAGTCGGTGATCGCGGGCTTGGCCGAACTCGGCGGATTCGGACTCTCAGTGCCCGAGGAGTACGGCGGCTTCGCGACCGGAGGCGAGTCCGAGTACCTCGGGATGGTCGTCGCGACCGAGGAGTTGTCCTGGGGTGCATTAGGCGTAGGTGGTTCATTGATCACACGACCGGAGATATTGACGCGCGCCCTCATCAGTGGCGGTACACCCGAGCAAAAGAAACGTTGGCTACCCCGTTTGGCCTCGGGCGAGGCCCTGGCCGCGGTCGCCGTCACCGAACCTGACTTCGGCAGCGACGTTGCTGGCGTCACGACAAGCGCCACGAAAACCGAGGGCGGCTGGCTCATCAACGGCACGAAGACGTGGTGCACGTTCGCGGCCCGTGCCGACGTCCTGTTGTTACTCGCGCGTACCGACACCGATCGCGGCGCGACTCACCGGGGGCTATCGCTCTTCCTGGTTGAGAAACACCTGGGTGACGGCGAAGGTTTCATTCTCCACCAAGTCGAAGATCCGGGCCTCGGTAGCGGTCATCTCGAGGGTCGTCCCATCGACACGATCGGTTATCGCGGCATGCACTCCTACGAATTGGCGTTCGACCAATGGTTCGTACCGGACGCCGACTTAATCGGCGGCGACGAAGGACTGGGGCGCGGCTTCTATTTCCAGATGGCCGGGTTCGAGAACGGACGCTTGCAGACAACGGCGCGCGCCGTCGGGGTCATGCAGGCCGCGTACGAAGAAGCACTCTCCTACGCCCAGAACCGAGTGGTCTTCGGCGAACCCATCATCGACTACGAACTCACACGAGTGAAACTCGGCACCATGGCCGCCATCATCCAGTGCGCTCGCCAGTTCTCACTCGAAGTCGCACGCGAGATGGCCCGCGGCGGCGGCACGCTCGAAGCCTCCATGGCCAAGGCCTACGTCTGTCGGGCGGCGGAGTGGGTGACGCGCGAGGCCATGCAGATCCACGGCGGGATGGGCTACGCCGAGGAGTACCCGGTGAGCCGTTACTTCGTCGACGCGCGGGTGCTCTCCATCTTCGAAGGAGCTGACGAGACGCTGTGTCTCAAGGTCATCGCGCGACGACTGTTGGAAGATATTCCGGCGAATTAATCAGACGCAAAGCCGAAGGCCGGGCCGGCGATCTCGCCACGAGGTTCTTCGTCGCCGAAGTTCTGCTCCGCGCTGTCCAGGGTGGCGATCTCCGTCGGGCGAAGACTCGATCCCCATTTCTCTTCGATGTGCCCGTAACGCCAGAGGAGTACCGCGCCGAGCCACGTCACCACGAACATCCCCACGATGATGATGCCCGCTTTGTTAATGTCGAAGCCGGCCATCAGATTCCAGAACGAACCCTTCCAATGGAGCTCTTGGGGCAACAGACCGAGGACTTCGATAGCGGCGATGAAGAAGCAGATCGCCACGGACAGTCCGGTAATCGCGAGGTTGTAGAAGATCTTGCGCACGGGATTGAAGAATGCCCAGCCGTAGGCAACGTTCATGAACAGACAGTCGATGGTGTCCATGAGGACCATTCCCGCGGTGAACAGGATCGGTAGACACATGATCGAATACCAGGGAAGGTGCTGGGCCGCGAAGAGCGCGGTTGTCGCGAGCAGCGCCACTTCTGTCGCGGTGTCAAAGCCCATGCCGAACACGACGCCGACCGGATAGAGCTTCCACTCCTTGTCGATGGAGCGCATCCAACGACCGAAGAAGCGGTACATCAGTCCGCGGTTCTGCAGTTGGGCCTCCAGCTCGGCCTCGTTGTAGGTGCCGTTGCGCATGGAGCGAAAGACGCGGTAGATCGCGCTCAAAATGACGATGTTCATTAGCCCGATCAAGAAGAGAAAGGACGCTGAGACAACGGTCCCGAACACGCCGCCAAACTGCTCCAGCCCCGAATTGCTGTGCGAAACCGCGTGAAAGACGGCCCGTTCGGCGAAGACCAGACCGAGTCCGATCGCCACCACGATCGTGGAATGGCCGAGCGAGAAGTAATAGCCCAGCGTGAGCGGTCGGCTCGTTCCCTCCACGCCCTGACGGTCGTTGAGGAGTTTGCGCGTGGTGTTGTCGATCGCCGAGATGTGGTCCGCGTCAAAGGCGTGTCGAAGGCCCAAGGTATAGGCGACGGCCCCGAGACCGATGCCGAAACCTTTGTAGTGGCCCGGCACCACGAAGGCCAGCAAGATGCCGAATCCCGCGATGTGCAGAGCGACGATGGTCGCCATCATCACGCTGATCTTGCGCCACTCGTGCGGCGAGAAGGCCCGTCTCAATGATTGGTAGCGGCTACTGGGAGCCGTCAATTCCATGATCGCCATGCGCTCGGAATTCCTTTTCACTCGCCCGGTGTTCGAAATATCCTTGTTGCGAATCTCTCCTAATAAGAAATCTAGCGCCGAACGGGGCTCAAAGATAGAGCGCCGAAGTTGAAATCCTCGTGAACTTCCTTCGACGACACCCCTATTTCGGCGTGCGTTTCATCCCCGAGCGCTCGCCTCGAGCCACGAAGGAGTTGGCAATCTTGGCCGATGCTTCGTCGATCATCTCATCACCGAACATGACCGCGCCGGTGTGATCCTTCTCGGTCGCGACGCGGTAGGCGTCGAGGATGTCGAAGGATTTGTCAAAGAGTTCCTGACTGGGAGAGTAGACCTCGTTGAGCACGATCGCCTGATCCGGCGTCAACGCCCATTTCCCGTCGAATCCATAGGAAGCCGTTATCTGGGCCGCATAGCGCAGGGCTTCCAGGTCGCGGACCTTGAGGAAAGGACCGTCGATCACGTAGAGACCGTTGGCTCGTCCTGCCATCAAGATCTTGGCGAAGACGTAGCTGAAGGGATTCGAAGGAGCGTGATGGATGGTCTCGTCAATCGTCGTGACCGGCATTCCGATTGACGCCGCGAAGTCCGCCGGCCCGAAGACGATCGACTCCAGTCGGGGCGACGCAGCACAGATCTCTTCAACGTTGATGAGTCCCTGCGCGGTCTCGATCTGAGCCTCGATCCCGATGTGGCCTACGTCCAATCCCGCGTTTCGTTCGACCTGAGTGAGCAAGAGGTCCAGCGCTACGACGTCCGAAGCGCGTTGCACCTTCGGCAACATGACTTCGTCGAGTCGGGGTCCGGCGTTCGTCACGACGTCGATTACGTCGCCGGACGTCCACGGTGTGTCCCACGCGTTCACCCGCACGCACAACACGCGGTCGTCCCAGGGAAGGGTTCGAATCGCTTCGGCGACTTTGGCGCGTGCGGCCACCTTCTCATTCGGTGCGACGGAGTCCTCGAGATCGAGGAACGAAAAGTCGGCCGTCGCCGTCGGCGCCTTGGCGAGAAAGCGCTCAGAAGAGCCGGGCGTTGAGAGACAGGAGCGACGCGGCAACGTGCGAGAACGATTTGACATACGCCGAGCATATTCTCGACACGCATTCAGTCGAATGACGCGTCGGATTTAATTGACGTCGGTTCCCTCCAAATTCATCATCGGTGATCAGGACTTAAGGGTGTCCGTACGACGACGAGTCGGCATGGGAAGTGCCGAAGCGGTTAGCCTTGTCGGGTGACTGACGTCGTGCGCTTGTCGCCTCCGACGCGACAGCCAGCATGGAAACTCAGGCGATTCCGATGGATGTCTTCCTTT
>Ga0209006_10000329_pt1 | contig 48114 bp, 35 predicted proteins | sample JacPin_JW_Ref_O2_FD_188567 | JGI IMG/M metagenome (GOLD analysis project Ga0209006, IMG submission 188567) | Forest soil microbial communities from Algoma, Ontario, Canada - Jack Pine, Ontario site 1_JW_Ref_O2 (SPAdes) (version 2) | ecosystem: Environmental > Terrestrial > Soil > Boreal...
CCACGCGCAGAATCGTAGCCTCATCAAAATGCCTCCCCAGGATCTGCAAGCCAATGGGCAGCTTTTCTTTTGTCTCGCCGCAAGGCACTGAAATTCCAGGAATACCGACGAGGTCTGCCGTCACCGTGTAGATGTCGGCTAAATACATAGCCAGCGGATCATTCGATTTCTCACCCAGTCTAAAAGCGGCGGTCGGCGCGGTGGGCGTTACAATCGCATCCACCGTGCGAAATGCCTCTTTGAAATCCTGCGCCAACAAAGTTCGTACCTTCTGCGCCTTCAGGTAATACGCATCGTAGTAGCCTGCACTGAGAGCGTAAGTCCCGAGCATGATGCGCCGTTTTACTTCCACGCCAAAGCCTTCGTCGCGAGTTCGCCGGTACATCTCCGAAAGCGTCTTCACGCCGTTGACACGGTGACCATAGCGCACGCCGTCATAGCGCGCCAGGTTCGCCGAAGCCTCGGCGGTCGCGATCAAATAATAAGTTGGAATCGCATAACGCGTGTGCGGCAGCGATACGGGAATAATTTCGCAGCCGAGGTTCTTCAACTTATCAATAGCCGATTCCACTGCTTGCCGGACTTCATTGTCGAGTCCTTCGCCGAAGTATTCTTTCGCTACGCCGAGCTTCAAACTACGGACGGGCTTGTCCAGTTCCGCAACGTAATCCGGCACCGGTACGTCGGCTGAAGTCGCATCCATGGGATCGCGTCCGGCAATGGTGCGGAGTATCAGCGCCGCATCGCGCACGTTCCTGGTCAGCGGCCCGATGTGATCAAGCGACGATGCGAAGGCGATCAGTCCATAGCGCGATACGCGCCCATAGGTCGGCATCAATCCGACCACGCCGCAGAACGATGCCGGCTGACGAATCGATCCGCCGGTGTCGGAACCCAGCGCGGCCACCGCCATATCCGCTGCCACCGCTGCCGCCGATCCTCCCGATGAGCCTCCGGGGACACGGGTCAGATCACGCGGATTATGAACGGGATGAAATCCGGAATTCTCATTGGACGAACCCATCGCGAACTCGTCGCAGTTGGTTTTGCCCAGGACAACTGCTCCCGCCGCTTCAAGACGTGCGACCGCCGTACAGTCATAAGGAGGAATGAAATTGTCTAGCGCCTTCGAACCGGCCGTGGTGCGCACGCCGCGCATAACCATCACGTCTTTAATTGCGACTGGCACTCCGCCGAGCGGCGGCAGCGTCTTGCCTTCGGCGGCCATGCGGTCGATGCGATCCGCCTGTTCGAGCGCGCGCTCTTTCGACAGGGTCAGAAACGCGCCGATCTGCGCATCTTCCTTCTGGATTCGCGAATAGTGTTCCTCAGCCATGGCGAACGCCGTTGTCTTGCGCTCCTGAATGGCGCTGCGGACTTGATCAATTGAAAGTTGAGAATCCATGATGGAAAGCTGGCTGGGTCATCTCTCAATCACCTTCGGCACCCGGAAGAATGTTCCATCCGCGTCCGGCGCATTCGACAGAGCCACATCGTGAGGCAATGACGGACGGAGTCCTTCGAGAATATCTTCGCGGCTGGCATCGCCGAAGCTTCCACTTTCGTCGGCAGAGATCTGTGCCATCGGTCGAACGTTCGATGTGTCCAACTCGTTGAGCAGATCGATGTAGTCGAGAATCGAATTCAGATCGCGTAGCATGCCGTCGCGCTCCTGCGGCGTAAGCTCGAGATTGGCCAGCTCGGCCACGTAGGCGACATTTTTTTCGCTGACCTTCATCGCTTTGCCGGGGGCGGGCCCGCTTGAATCACAAACTCGATTCGATTCACTGGCTGCGCAACATATCGATTCATTGCGGCTACGTAACGCGGCGCCAGAGCTTGCAGTTCGCGCTTCCAGCCGGCATCGGCAACTGTCACTCGCAGAATCCCGCCGGTAAAGCTTTCGGCGCAAGTGCGCTCGGCTACTGCCGATCCGCAGACCATCGGCCATGCCGACAACGCCGCTTCCGCGGGCGGCAAATGCCGAAGCGACGCTGCGACGATTTTCTCTAAGCCCGCGCTTGCTGGCTGCATTCGTGATTTCCCACCGTATCGCGTACGGTCTCGGTGACGATGACCGATTTTAGCATTCCAACTTTCAATTGTTTCGTCGCACGCGCTCAAGCCGGGAATATTTGCTTTACGAATTCCAGAGCGGCCTCACGCGATGCGAGCCGCCCTTCAAGCTGGCCATCCTCAACCGCGTCGAGGATTTCGCGAAACTTCGGTCCGGGCGAATGTCCCGCGGCAATCAGGTCGTCTCCATTCACCAGCGGAGCCGGGCGCATCACCTCGGCGGGAATCGCTGCCAGCTTTTCTTTGACGAACTCATACGTGCTGAGATTGCCATGACTAGCCAGCGAATCGGCGCGGTGCAGGGCCATGTGCTCATCGAACGCGGGCATGCGCAGAAATTTCTTGAGCGTCGATTCCTTCATTCGTGTGGTATGGCTGAAGCGCATGTGATTGTCGACGAGTGCCAGAATCTGCTGCGTATCACTGCCGGAAAAGCGCAAGCGGCGGCAAATTTCTTCCGCTATCTTTACTCCGACGTTCACATGGTCGTCGAAGCGAATACGATCCGGCGCCACGCGAAACGTAGCCGGCTTGCCCACATCGTGAAGCAGTGCGCCCCACGCCAGCGCAGAGGAACATGGGCGCGGCAAATGATCGAGCAGCAGGAGTGTGTGCACAAACACATCTCCCTCGGGATGAAACTGCGGTGGCTGCGCCACTCCTTTCATGGCTGAGATTTCCGGCAACACTTCTTGGAGCAGCCCGCTTTCATCCAGCAACTCAAAAGCGCGCCGCGGATGCTTTTCCGTCAACATCCGCGTAAGTTCATCGCGCACCCGCTCGCGCGAGACCATGTGAATGTCTCGCGCCAATTTCTGAATCGCGGCGAATGTTGCGCTTTCGATCGTGTATTCAAAACGCGCGGCAAACCGCACTGCCCGCAACATGCGCAGCTTGTCTTCGGCTAAGCGCAATTCGGGATCACCGATGGCGCGGATAATCCCCGCCTTCAGATCTTTCTGTCCACCGACAAAATCGAGCACCTCACCGCTGATCGGATCAAGGAGCATGCCGTTGATTGTGAAGTCGCGGCGTACCACGTCTTCGCGCGGATCCTGACTAAATCTCACCTGATCGGGATGGCGCCCGTCGGTGTAACCTAGATCGCTGCGGAACGTCGCAACTTCTACTTCGCGGGCAGACCGCACTCCGGAGTTTGCCGAATCGTCCGGGTGTTCGTTCGCAGGAATTGGAACCAGCACAACGCCAAACTGCGCTCCCACCGCATAGGTCTCGGGAAACATCGACATCACCTGGTCGGGAGTCGCGCCGGTGGCCACGTCGTAGTCTTTGGGTACCCTACCCAGCAAGAGATCGCGCACGCATCCTCCGACCAGATAGGCTTGGAATCCATTCTGGCGCAGAGTGCGAACGATTGATGTGGCGAATTCTTTCACTCGAGCAAATGCTGTCAGTTGTTTCCATCATAACTCTCACTTTTCTTCGAGTCTCTTGCTGTTGGGTCACCGGTGGCCGGTTCCATGCTTGCATGCGCAAGCAGAAAGCTTGAGACTACAGATGCATGCCAGACGCCTACATTCTTGGCATTGAAAGCTCGTGTGATGAAACCGCCGCAGCCGTCGTGCGCTCGGGCGCGTACGTGGTCTCGAATGTCGTGGCTTCGCAGATCGCCACTCATCAGCCCTATGGTGGAGTTGTGCCCGAGTTGGCATCGCGCGAGCACTTGCGCGCCATCGTTCCCGTTGTGCGCGCGGCATTGGCGCAAGCGAAACAAACTTATGCTTCTTTCGATGCCATCGCGGTCACACAAGGCCCTGGGCTTGCAGGGGCGCTTCTGGTGGGCATCAGTTACGCAAAGGCTCTGGCCTTCGCGCTCGACAAGCCTTTGATCGCGGTCAACCATCTCGAAGGCCACATTCACGCTGTGTTACTCGAAGAGCGCGAGAAGGGCAATCACGACGTGCAGTTTCCGCTGCTGGCACTCGTTGTTTCGGGAGGACACACACACCTTTATCTGGCGCAACTCCACGATGAAACCTGGACGTACGACAACATCGGCCACACGCGTGACGACGCCGCCGGAGAAGCTTTCGACAAAGTTGCGAAACTGTTGGCTCTCGGATATCCCGGAGGCCCGATCATCGACCGCCTCGCTGCCCATGGCAATCCGGCGTCGGTAAAGTTTTCTTCCGCTCAGATCAAGCATCGGGATCGGCGCAGCAAGACCGGTGCGGAATCTGCGCACGCCGTTATTGATCGGCCACGATTTGATTTTTCCTACAGCGGAATCAAGACCGCAGTCTTGCGCTATGTCGAAATGCACGCAATGAACGCGGCAATTGAAGCCCGCCGCAATGCCCTGCTTTCAATCACCAAGCCAAAATTGGAAGATTACCTTACCCATTGCGACCAGCAAACTCTGGATCTGGTGGCGTCGTTTCAGAACGCGATGGTCCATGATCTGGTGAGCAGAACTCTGATGGCAGCACGGGAGAATGAAGTCGCGACGATATTCATTACCGGTGGAGTAGCCGCGAATCACGAACTGCGGAAGACCTTCGAGCGAGAGGCCGCGAACGAAGGCCTGGCTGTTTTTTTCCCTTCGCGGCCGCTCGCGACCGACAATGCCGCCATGATTGCTGCCGCAGCCTACCCGAAGTTTTTGGCGAAACAATGGGCTCCACTGGATTTTTCCGCCGAGGCAGGATTGGTTTTACGCTGATCGCTTCCCGTTGAAATTAATACCGGCGGCTCTTTCGCAATGCAGTCTTACTTGGCTGCTGGCTTGGCTTTCGCCTTGCCCAACACCGTGGAGATGGCTTTTTCGAGCTGCGATTCGATATCGATGTCTTTGTAGATGGCGAAGTCGGCGCGGGTTTCAGATTGCTTTGAGCGGCTGGCCCGCCCCGCGACGATGATGATCGGAATCAGAGCAGTTTCCGGCTTGGCTTTAAGGACGGTGATCAATTCGCTTCCCGACATCTTGGGCATATCGAGATCGGTCACGACCAAATCTGGCTGAACTCGATCCAGCACTTGCACGGCTTCGGCGCCGTTTGACGCGGACTCCACCGTAAAGCCGCGCTCTTCAAGAAAGCGGCAAACGGTAAACCGGATGAGCATGGAGTCGTCGACGACCAGCGCCACCGTAGACATAAGAAACGAAGGCAGGCGCACCCGCGCACTCCCCCGGCCCGAACGTAACAGCCCAAGTTGAACGGGAGCAATAAGGATTAGAACCTAGAGGTTACTTTTGTTACCCGGAGTTCCATTTTGGGAATTCAGGTTTCGGGAATTCAGGATTCGCTTTCCTGAATGCTTTCCTCGATGTTCATGTCTTTGAGTTCGCTCGATTCGAAGACGTCTCCACACTCTACGCATTCGACGAATTCTGCATCCTCGTCGCGGCTCACGATCTGCACGCGAGGGTGTTTGCACGGTTTCCGTGGGGCCGCGTCTGGCTGAGAAGGCGACTTCAAAGTCATAAATCCGGAAGCGTAGCCTCGCTGAAGAAGCGCAGGCAAGAATCGCCGAATTTCCCGGTATTTTAGCCCTGTCCCGCTACTTGTCAAGTGCTAGTGAGTAACGGGACCGTTAAATTCTCTCCGGCGAGCGGTATTGATGGCTTATTTAAGAGTGTGGCGCCAGCGATCATAAGATCAATATATTATTTTCAATAGGTTAGGCCGTTAGCGTTTGTCGAGGTACGAATGTACGCAAACGTTCAAAATGACTCGTTGGAAAAAAGACGACAAAAGTGTACGGAACTTTTACATCGCGGTGACAAGCGGTGTTTACCGCGATTTTAGCCTGTGGATGCCCAAAGATGTAACCTTCCGTTGGGCATTCTGTGGCCACTCTCTCCGGCCAGGAACACGGGCACGGTTCCCCAAGGCCGTGCCCAATTTTTCGGCTTCCGGCTCCCGTTTTCTGCCACCTAGGGCTGCAAAAACTTTGTCGGCTGACCCTTCGGCACAGCTCAGGCAGGCAACCGAGGGCGCCTGTCCCCACGAGCTCTAGCCGACGGCGACTGGACTCGGCTCTTCTACGTTTGCTTCGCGCAGGAACTTGGCTGCTTCCTCGGGCGGGGTGGGATTGATATAGAAACCTGTGCCCCACTCGAAGCCGGCTGTTTTGGTGAGTTTCGGCATGAATTCCATGTGCCAGTGGTAGTAGTCGTTGGTGGGATCCTGAACAGGTGAGCTGTGGACGACAAGGTTGTACGGCGGATTGTCGAGCACGCGGTCGGCCTTGGTGAGAAGCGTTTTGATGGCTTTGGCGAGATCCTCGAACATGCGCGACGATGAATTCTCAAATGCGGACTCGTGCTGCTTGGGGAGAATCCAGGTCTCGAAGGGAAAGCGCGGGGCGTAGGGAGCAAGCGTGAGGAAGTTATCGTTTTCGGCGACCACGCGAGTGCCGTTATCCAATTCCTGGCGAATGATGTCGCAGAATACGCAGCGCTCTTTGTAGAGGAAATATTGTTTGGAACCTTCAAGCTCCTGCGTGACGTTGATGGGCAGAATCGGCAGGGCGATGAGTTGCGAGTGAGCGTGCTCGAGCGATGCCCCGGCGGCTTCGCCGTGATTTTTGAACAGAAGAATGTACTTGAAGCGGCGGTCTTTCTTGAGATCGAGAATGCGGTCACGGAAAGTCCACAGAACATCTTCGATGCGTTTGGGCGGCAGAGTTGCGAGGCTGGCTTTATGGTCGGGCGTTTCGACGATGACTTCATGCGCCCCGATGCCATTCATGCGGTCGAACATGCCTTCGGCCTGACGATTCAGTGTGCCCTCAATGCCGAGCGCGGGGAATTTGTTGGGGACTACGCGGACGGTCCATCCGGGAGTGTCGCGAGGCGCGGCGGGGCCGCCGTTGGTGTTGGGACGGTAGGCCTGGATTTCAGGCGGCGTTTTGCTTTCGTTGCCGTAGCAAAAGGGGCAGAATCCCCCTTTGATTTTCATATCCTCGCGCACAAAATCGGTGGGCCGCTTGGCGCGATCGGTGGAAATGATCACCCATCGCCCCACGATGGGATCTTTTCTCAGCTCAGGCACTTATAAGACCTCTCCGCACAAAATCGTTATTTTACGCCGAGAGCGAGGCATCGCGGAAGACCTCAATCTTAGGCTGGATGGCTTTCGGCGTTTCGTAGTATACGCTGACAATGTCGAATCTCCACTGGCACGCGGGTTCCACCTGCCGCAGGTACTCTCGTACCATCAACACGATCTCGCGGCGTTTGTGCCGGTCGACCGCGGCTTCTGGAGGCTTTACTCCGAGCGAAGTGCGGGTCTTGACCTCGATGAAGCAAAGCACGTCGGCGTCCCAGCCGATCAGATCGATTTCGCCACGGAGCTTGGGCGAGCGGAAGTTTCGCGCCACCATGATGTAGCCCAGCTTTCTCAGGTGGAAGTAAGCCTCCTCTTCGCCCCGGCGTCCGGTGCGTTGGTGCTCAGGAAGTTTATCGGCAGGAAGGGTGCGCAGCGCCAGCCAGTCGAGGGCACGAATGGTGTAGCGGGTGAACAGTCTGGGGAGCATGGGCTGCCTCGAGAGGGAATTGTAGCGGGGGTAAGGAGGGCGAGTCTGTGATGAAACTCACAGTGGAGTACGGCAAGTTTTTGTCTATTCCCGGGTCGGGCAATCTCAAGAGACAGGCGAGCAAATCAGTCAACCACCGGCAACACGGTGGATCACAGAGTCTCTGAAGCCGCGGATTTGTGAATCGGAAAAACGAGCCCGCCCGCTAACGGTAAGGCTACCGGCAGCGAACGGGCTCAGTAGTACAACCTCGACGGGGCTGCGTCACGAACCCCGTCAAGACTCCCCGAACTCCGAACTAGTCTCCAGTACCGCAGCTGCAGATGCCGCGGCCGCTGCCGTCGAGTCTGATGGCAGTGCATTCCTGCTGTAGACGGGTCACTTCGCCGGCGCTGAGGGTGGCATCTTGCGAAGCCGTCTCAGTCACAGCGAAGTTGCCGTTCTGGATGTGGGTCGTCCAGGACCGCAGGGCGGCCTCAGAGTTGACCTTGGTGGGCAGTGGGCAGGCGCCGGCGACCGGGATCGTGGAAACGAGCTTGATCAGGCCGGTGCTCAGAATTACGCCAGTCAGCGGATTCCCAGTCAGGTTGGTGTTAACCGACAAGGTGCGGAGACCGTCAGGAGTGAGCAAGCAGCTACAGCACTCCGTCAGTTCCTGCTCCGGATCGAACACGAAGATGCTGGCGCAAACATTGCCAGCAGCCGTGCCAGGGTGAGTAATGCGGAGCGTTCCATCCGGAGCTCCGGCGGTGTTGGCGTTGGCGAAATAATCGACCTTCAGCGTATCCGCTGGAGGTGTGGTCACTGCCGCCCACCCGGTTGCGACGCTTAGGGTAAGCGCCAGTAGGGAGACTACTAGCGATTTTGTTTTAGTCATGTTTTTCCTCCTCAGAATTGGGGGAGATAAGGCAGCCGGCCGGCAGGTTTACGCGCTCCAGTTTCGTGTAAAATCCCCGGAACTTACGCGGAACTGTGCTACGCTTTGACCCAGGACTTGCGTCCCTGCGCCGCACCGGCCACCCTAAGGGAGGCCATCTTCCCCCGAGTAGGCGTGAAATGTCCTGAACGTCGAGATGAAATCTTCTGAAACGCCCCTATGGGTAATGGAATCAGGCGATTCTATGAGTTCGGACCGTTCCGCATCGACCCCGCGCGGGACCTGCTTCTGCGCTCCGACGAGCCCATTCCACTCACTTCGAAGGCGTTCCAGACTCTGTTAGTCCTTGTGGAAAACAGCGAACAGGTGATGTCGAAGGAACGGCTGATGAAGACGCTGTGGCCGGACACATTTGTGGAAGAGTCGAACCTTACCAAACATGTTTCCATGGTAAGAAAGGCTCTGGGCCAAACGGCCCAGGACCGCGGATACATTGTGACGGTGCCGGGGGTTGGTTATCGGTTCGCTGAGACTGTCCGCGTTGTTCCCGCGAACGGTACTGGCGCGGTTGAAGCGGCGGCGACAGCCAAGCCACTTGCGACGGAGGCGGCGGTGAAGACCGCACCGCGACGTGGGGTGCAACGGACCGCAGTGATTGTCATCATTCTGATCGCGGCCGGTCTGGCTGCCAACAATTTCTATCGCCGCCCTCGCGCGGCAGAACAATTAACCGAGAAGGACAGCGTGCTGCTGGTTGACTTCCTCAACAGCACCGGCGACACCGTGTTTGATGGCACGCTGAAACAAGCGCTTAGCGTCTCTCTGACTCAGTCTCCTTTTCTCAATGTTCTCTCGGAGAACAAAGTGGCCGCCACGCTGCGCATGATGGGGCGACCAGCCGATAGGCCGCTGACTGCCGACGTGGCTCGCGAGCTTTGTCAGCGGGCGGGCAGCAATGCCTACATCGCCGGCTCGATCGCGAACATCGGCAATCAATATGTTGTGGGATTGAAAGCCGTTAACTGCGCCAATGGAGACACGCTGGCGCAAGAGCAAGGGTCCGCTGCCGCTAAAGAAAAGGTCTTGGATGCGCTCGGAATAGCTGCGGCGAAGCTCCGCGGTGAAATGGGCGAATCGCTGGCCACGGTGCAGAAGTTCGATGTGCCCCTGCAACAGGCTACGACCCCATCTCTGGAGGCGCTCCGCGCCTATAGCCTGGGGCGCAAGGAAGCGGGCGAGCAAGGTCCGCGGGTGGCTTTGCCATACGATCTGCATGCGGTCGATCTGGACCCGAACTTCGCCATGGGATACTTCGCCGTCGGATATGACTACTTCACGCTAGGCGAGGTGGGCAGAGCGAGTGAATATTTCACCAAGGCTTTCGCGCTTGGCAGCCAGGTCAGCGAACGGGAAAAGCTGACAATCGCCGCCGCCTACTATCAGAGTGTTACCGGCGAACTGGACAAGGCGGCGCAGACTTACAAGGAGCAGATCACCAGCTATCCCCGCGACTACCGCGCACATCTGGATCTGGCAATCGTGTACGGGCAGCAGGGGCAATATGAAGACGCCGTTGCGGCGGCGCGGGAGGCGCTTCGTCTCGCGCCCGACGATGTCGCATCATATGGTGCTCTCGGCTACGTCCTGCTTGCTTCCCAGCGCATCGACGAGGCACAGCAAATCAGCCAACAGGCGCAGGCACGGAAATTGGACGACTTCGTCATTCGCCAGGTTCTCTACGCACTCGCATTTCTGAAGAATGATTCTTCCGCGATGAACGAACAGGCGGCGTGGTTCACTGGGAAAGCAGCCGTGGAGAACTCCGGGCTCTCGCTTGAGTCGGATACTGCAGCTTACACCGGCCAGATCCGGCGAGCGCAGGAACTGACGGAACAATCCGTGGCCTCCGCCATACGCAATGGGCACAAAGAAAGCGGGGCCATCTGGCAGGCGAACGCGGCTCTCCGGGCGGCCGGATTCGGCAGTGTCGGCGCGGCGCGGGGTATCGCGGATGAGGCGTTGAAGATGTTACCCGGCAGTCAGGCCGTGGAGGCCGAGACCGCGCTTGCGTTCTCCATGGCAGGAGACAGCGCGCGCGCGAATGTGCTGGCACGGGACTTGAATCGTCGATTTCCGCTGGATACCCAAGTGCAGGCTTTGTGGCTACCGACCATTCAAGCGCAGTTGGCTTTGAACGGCGGCGATCCAGCGTCGGCTCTGAATTATTTGCATGCAACGGCGTCCATGGATATGGCTTCCATTCAGTTCCTTACCAACGTTTCGTGCCTCTATCCTGTTTATGTGCGGGGCGAAGCATATCTGGCGCAAGGCAACGGCAGCGCGGCGGCTGCGGAATTTCAGCGAGTCCTCGATCACAGCGGGCTCACCTGGAACTGCTGGACCGGCGCACTGGCGCATCTTGGGTTGGCGCGTGCATATGCTGTGGAAGCCGGCTTAGGCCGTGCGGTGACGAAGGCTGGGGTGGCGAAAACTAAGCCCGCTAACCCCGCGATAACTCCCGCGGCCGATCCCGCCTCGCTTGCCAAAGCTCGCGACGCGTATCAGGATTTTTTCACGCTCTGGAGAGACGCCGACTCCGACATTCCCATCCTCAGAGATGCCAGGACCGAGTTCACCAGGCTGCAATAAGCCTCTACGGATTCTCCCTTCGGGCGAACAACTTAATAGAAAAAAATCGACATTGCTTGATTCATGCCGCCGCGCGGAGGTCTATGCTTGAGTGAATGCTCTTTCCCAGGGAAGGGGACAATCCCAAATAACTGCAACAGGAGACTGGAGGAAGTCCCCATGAAACTAAATGACAGCATCACTACTTATGACATTGCCGAGGCTCTGCAGGGCGAGACCGGCAAGTTCGAAGTAACCAGCCCTACTGGAGAGCGGTATTTCGTTACCTGCCAGCCCGGACACTCCATCGTTAGTCTGGAGTGGGCCGGCAGTGAACCGAACCAACAGCCCTTTCTGGTTCGCAAGGTTGCGCAGCCTGTAAGCCTGGAAGGCCGAAGCAAGAGATCAGCCGCCGCCTAAGTATTTCTGGCGACGCAAAAAGCCCAGCTTCGGCCGGGTTTTTCTATTGAAGAGATTACAACCGAGTTGAGATGGGAAAAATCTTGGGTAATCACGCAGTTTTGATTTGTCAGCCCGTCTCTGATGTCGCTGTGCCCCGTCAAGCGATTTGTGGCGACACTCCGGCTACACGAGCCAGTGCTTCGCCGGCTACTTCAACGGGCCGTAGACGTCGACTTCGGTGCGGGTGCCGAAGTAGACGCGTCCGCTGACGACCACGGGGATGACGAAGCGGGCGGCCATGGCGGCGCGATCGCGGGCGGCGTTCTGCTCAGAGGTATAGAGGGGCTGACCGAGTTTGGTGGCATCGTAGGCGTAGAGCACGGCGGGCTTGTCGTCGGAGCCGTTCCAGACTTTGGTGGAGATGGCCCAGACGATGGCGTCTTTGTTGCCGTTGGCCGAGATGGAGGGCGTGGCTCCGGGATTTTCGAACTTGTTGGCAGAGAAAGCGTGCGGTTTGAGCTGTTCGTTCACCAGCGAATAGTCGCGCAGCAGGTCGTCGCTGGCCGCGAAAAAGACGTGGCCGTTCCAGTACGCCATAGCGCCGTAGCCTTCGCCGGCCATGCGAATCCGCCGGGGAATGGCGTCGCTCTCGGCATGAAATTTTCCCATTTGGTCGCGATCAATTACGTAGAGCATGGAGTGCTTCGTGGGCTGGAGCAGAAGATGACGATGCGGTCCGGGTTGATCGGGGAGCAGCGTGGGACCGCTGGAGCCGACGTCGGAATCTCCTGCCAGGATGTCGGCTTGATCGAAAGGGGTAAAGTAGTCGCGGATGGCCAGGGACGAGCCATCGAGTTTGAGAACGGAATCGCCGTAGTCGCGGCCTCCGCTGGTGGCGTCGAAGGTGCCGTTGCCGGTGGGCACGTAGAGATTGCCTTCGGAATCGACGGCGGGGCCGGTGTCGCTGAGCCAGATTCCGCCTTCGCTGCCGTCGGGATTGACGTTGAGAACGGCTTTTTGCGCAAGCGATTGCGGGTCGTAGGCCATGACCCAGCCGTGGTACGGATCGACATCGCAGGAGGAAGCCCAGGTCAGATAGACGTTGTTGTTGGCGAGGGTGAGCGCGGCGCGCGGATTTTCGTGCAGAGCGTCGAAGTCGACTTGGCGGTTGGATCTGCCTGCGCCCCGGCCCGGCACCGATGCGGTGATCAGTTTCGGGCCGCCGAATTTTTCCACACCCGTTGTGATGGCCAGCGCATGCAGATGCTGGAAATATTCATTGTCGCCGACCGCGTGGCGGATGGCGGTACGAGCGAGAACGTAGAGTGTCCCGGTCTTTATGTCGATGACCGGAGTGGAAGTGATGCCGACTTCCGGCCGAATAAATGGGCATTGCACCATGTCTTCTGACAGAGGAACCGTGCCGCGCGCTTTGTCGAGAAAGCTGATCTGCCAGAGAGGAGGGTCGCCGGGACGATCGGCGTCGAAGGCGTAGACGCTGTCGTGCTCGGTGGCGACGTAGAGAACGTTGTGCGAGCCGTGGTTGGGGACTTCGACGTTGGGCAGGTAGAGCGGTTGCGCATAAACCGGGCCGTCGACTTTGAATGCGCCGAGTTTTCCGAAGTGCTCAGGATTGACGTTCTGGGGCGTGAGGATTTTTTCGGAGAGAGTAGCGCCGGTGCGGGCGTTCTCGTACTGGGAGGTGGTGACCTGAGAGAGTACAGGTCTCGCCATGAGAGTGAATTGCAGCGCGACGAGGCCGACGAAATGCGGTTTCATTCTCGCCTCCCAGCAGGGTGGAGTTTGGGTTAGTGTAGCCGAGAGCGGCTAGCCATTGCGTAGGCAAAGACCTTGATCGCTCGCTTTGCTCGGGACGACAAATCAAACTCCACCACTGCAGAACCTTGCCGGGATATTCCCGCTAGGCTTCATTGCCCACGACTTTGATGCATTCCTCCAGTACATCGACAGCAACGTCGGCTTCGTCTTTGGTTACGACCAGCGGCGGACACAGCCGGACGCTGCTGGGCCCGCAGCCCAGGAACAGAACTCCGCGTTCGAAGGCCAACTCGACGATGCGATCGCGTTCAGCTGCACCGTGTTCTTTCGTGGTCTTGTCTTTGACGATCTCAACGCCGATCATCAGGCCGCGGCCGCGAATATCGCCTACCAGCTTCAATTTCGAAGGCCAGTCGGACATGCGTTTGCGAATGTGATCGCCGACTTCCGTCGAGTTCTCGCGCAAGTGCTCCTTCTCGATCACGTCAAGAGTAGCCATCGCGGCGGCGATGCAGATTGGATTGCCGCCAAAAGTCGATGCATGCGACCCGGGAATCCAGTCCATGATTTCCGCTCGGGTAAGCGTGACGCCCAGCGGCATTCCAGAGGCGAGCCCCTTGGCGATGCAGACCATGTCCGGCTCGACGCCGGTATGCTGAACCGCCCACCACTTGCCGGTACGCGCGATGCCGCTCTGGACTTCATCCAGGACAAGAAGAATGCCGTGACGATCGCAGATGCGGCGTAGTTCCTGCATGAAGACAGTAGGAGCGACGACGTAGCCGCCTTCGCCTTGCACCGGCTCAACAAAGATTGCCGCTACTTCTTCGGGCGCTAGAGTCGTCTTGAAAAGTTTTTCTTCAATGAAGCGGGCGCAGCCGAGGGCGAAATCGTCGGCCTCGTGCTGGTTCTTGGCGGAGCTGCGATACACGTTCGGATAAGGAACGTGCGTGACTCCCGGCATAAGCGGCGTAAAGCGGCGGCGCTGCTGCGGCTTCGATGCGGTCAGCGAGAGCGCGCCCATCGTGCGGCCGTGGAAAGCGCCGAGGAATGCGATGACGTTCGGACGCTTGGTGTGATACCGCGCTAGCTTGAGCGCGCACTCGACCGCCTCCGCCCCGGAGTTGCCGTAGTAGACCTTGTGCGGGCCGGGCATGGGAGCGATCTTCGACAAGCGGTCGGCCAGGGTCACCATGCTTTCGTAGTAAAAATCGGTGCCCGACATGTGAATCAGTTCGCCTGCCTGTTTCTGAATGGCAGCGACCACATCGGGATGGCAATGGCCGGTTGAAGTCACGGCGATGCCAGCGGAGAAATCGAAGAACTCGTTGCCGTCGACGTCGGTGATGACGATGCCGCGTCCGCTCTTGGCGACGAGCGGGTACGAACGGGTGTAGGAAGGCGAAATAAGTCTGCTGTCACCCTCAAGAACGCGCTTGGCGTTGGGGCCGGGCAGAGCAGTGTTGATCTTTGGTCCGACAGCGGGGCGGACAGCGGATTTGTTGGTCAAGGTAGCAGTGGACATGGAATCCTCCAAAGAAAGCGGCCAGCGGTTAGTGGCCAGTTGTCAGGAAATGCACCCGGAACGCGTTGCCCTGGTTCGAGCCCGCAAAATCCGGAACAATCAGGCGGAGGATTTACTAGTCGCTACCGAACAGGCTGGGGCGAAGACGGGAAGGCAAATTGGCCCGATAGCGCCGCGGGCACACAAGGCAGTGCAGCCAGCACTCGGGCAAATGCGATTTGGGACGGTTGCGCAACATTTCGATCAGACACCATTACTCAACCATTATAGCTTGTGCGGCGAAGAGACGGAGACTCATTTTTGGCACTTCCGTTCTCGGCGCCCTTGGCGGCCTCTGCGTTGGACGCTTCTCGCCGCCGAGACGCAAAAAACGCCGAGGAACCGGCTGGAGATTTTTGACATCTGCGCAGACTCCGCCTAGCATTGCTCTCACTTTCCCACGAGAAAGATCGCGGATTGATCAACCAGACCATCTCGCATTATCGGATTATTGAAAAGCTCGGCGGCGGCGGCATGGGGGTGGTTTACAAGGCCGAAGACACCCGGCTGGGCCGCTTTGTCGCACTGAAATTCCTTCCCGAAGAACTGGCGCAGGACCGGCAGGCGCTGGAACGCTTTCGCCGTGAAGCAAAAGCCGCATCCGCTCTCAATCATCCGAACATCTGCACGATTTACGACATCGGCGAGGAAGATGGCCGCGCTTTCCTCGTCATGGAGTTTCTTGATGGCTCCACGCTGAAGCATGAGATCAATAGCCGTCCGATGGAACTGGAAACGATTTTGTCCTTGGGGATCGAAGTCGCCGACGCGCTGGATGCGGCACACGGCGAAGGCATCGTTCACCGCGACATCAAGCCGGCAAATATTTTCGTAACCAAGCGCGGGCACGCCAAGATTTTGGACTTTGGTTTGGCAAAGGTGAAGGCAAGTCCGGCAGCGTCGAGCCAGCCTCCGGAGGTAACAGCAGCGACCAATGTTGTGATCGAAGAGCATTTGACTAGCCCCGGCTCGACCTTGGGCACGGTTGCCTACATGTCGCCGGAGCAGGCCAAGGGTAAGGAACTCGATTCGCGCACCGATCTTTTTTCTTTCGGCGTGGTGTTGTACGAGATGTCAACCGGCGTTTTGCCATTTCGCGGCGAGACTTCAGCGCTGATTTTTCAAGCGATCCTGGATCGCGCTCCGACTTCTCCGATCCGTTTGAATCCGGACTTGCCTCCGAAGCTCGAAGACGTTGTTAATAAACTGCTGGAAAAAGACCGCAATCTGCGCTACCAACACGCGGCGGACATTCGCGCCGATTTGCAGCGATTAAAGCGGGATACGGACAGCGGCCGCGCGATCGTGGCGGCGGACTCGGATTCTGCGGATTTAGTGGCGCCGAGTTCTGTGGCGGCATCGGGATCGTCAAAAGCCGTTTCTTCTTCGTCGAGAGTCCCGGCTGTGAGTTCAGCGGTCGTGACCCCGCAGGCAAATGCCGGTTCAGCCAAAAAGTCTCCGACGCTTCTTGTCGTCGCGGCGGTGGTGGTGCTGGCTGCGATCATCGGCGGCGGCTTCTACCTCCGTTCGCGGCGCTCTGCGAAGCTGTCCGAGAAAGACAGCGTGCTACTGGCCGACTTCGTCAACACCACCGGCGATGCGGTTTTCGACGGAACTCTGAAGCAGGCGCTGGCGGTGCAACTGGAACAATCGCCCTATCTAAATATTCTTCCCGACTCGCGGATTCATCAGGCCTTGAAATTCATGGGGCGCTCAGGCGATGAACGCGTGACCAGCGATGTGGCCCGCGAAATCTGCCAGCGCGAAGGCGTCAAGGCGATGATTCTGGGATCGATTTCCAGTCTAGGCAATGACTATGTGGTCACTCTAGAAGCGGTCAATGCGCAGACAGGCGACTCGCTTGCCCGCGAGCAAGTGGAAGCGGATAGCAAGGAACACGTGTTGAAGTCGCTCGATAAAGCGGCTACTAGCTTGCGCGAGAAATTGGGCGAATCAATTGGCTCAGTGCAGAAATATGCGACTCCGCTGGAAGCGGCTACCACCTCGTCGCTCGATGCTTTGAAGGAGTTCAGCCTGGGCCAGGCGGAACACGAAAAGTTCAACGACGAGGCCGCAATTCCGCATCTGAAGCGCGCCACGGAAATCGATCCTAACTTCGCCATGGCGCTGGCCGTGCTGGGCATCGGTTACAGCAACATGACCAACAGCCGGCAGGCCCATGAGTGCCTCAAGAAAGCGTTCGACCTGAAGGACCGGGCGAGCGAGCGAGAGAAATTCTACATTTCTTCTCACTACTACGGCACGGTCACCAAGCAGGTAGACAAGGATATCGAGATCTACAAACAATGGATACAGGCATATCCCCGCGATAACGTTCCCCGGGATAACCTGGCCCTTGAAGATGAGTTCGTCGGCCAGCACGAGAACGGCCTCGCCAGTGCCAGCGATGCGATGAGGCTGGACCCGAAGGATCCCTACGCTTATCAAAATCTGGCGGTGGCCTATATCCATTTGAATCGCTTCGACGAGGCCAAAGCCGTGGCGGACCAGTCCATTGCACAAAAAGTTGACCCATGGTCGATCCATAACGTCTTGTACGAGATCGCCTTCCTCCGGGGCGACGAAGCCGCCATGCAGTATGAGATGGATCACGCACAGGGAAAACCGCAGGAACCAATCGTACTTCTCATCCACGCGCGCGGTGAGTGCGCTTTGGGAAGAATGAGCAAAGCAAGGGAGAGTTATGCACGGGCGCTCCGTTCCGCGCAAGCGCACGATTATAAGGAGTTCGCAGCAGGTGTTCAGGGTGCTGAGGCTGCGTGCGACGCCGAGGCGGGATTGTTTCCGGAAGCACTCAAGACCATAAACGCCGCGCTGGCCGCTTCCAGCGACTTGGATTCCCGGACTACCGCAGCGTATGTCTTTGCGCGCGCGGGAGACACGGCACGGGCGCAGAAGCTGGTCGACGAGCTGGCCAAGGAATCGCCATTGGACACTTTGCTGAACAATGTGGCTCTTTCTATTGTGCGCGCCGTGATCAGCTTGCAGCATAACCAACCCGCGCAGACGGTTGCGGCGCTTGAACCTGCCACGCCTTACGAGATGGGCGCTGGGCCGCAAGGCGCAAGTTTCGGGCCCATGTACATCCGCGGGGAAGCATTCCTACATGCAAAAGATGGGGCCAAGGCGGCAGTCGAGTATCAGAGGATTCTTGACCATCGCGGCATTGACCCGACCAGCCAGCTATACAGTCTCGCTCACCTAGGATTGGGCCGAGCGTATGCACTGCAAAGCGATACGGCCAAGGCAAAGCTGGCGTATCAGGATTTCTTCGCCGCGTGGAAGGACGCCGATGCGGATATTCCGGTCTTGAAAACTGCACACTCGGAATACGAAAAACTAAAATAGCATCATTCAAATTTGTTCCATTCTGCTTCGCTAAACACATACGGTCCGCCGCATATCTCTCTCAGGCTATTGAATCCAAACAGAGCTTGTGCTCGTCTGATACATTGAGCTTCGCTTTTCTTGCGCTCTGCCATGCAATCCAAATCACAGCCGGGCCGAGGTATGATCGTTCTTGCCTTCGGACTCGTGTATTTGTTTTGGGGATCGACGTATCTCGCCATCGACATCGCAGTGCAGACCATTCCCCCCGGTCTAATGTGCGCTATGCGGTTTTCGATTGCCGGCGTTGTGATGCTGGCGGTCTGTGCTCTCACCGGACGCAAAGTCTTATATTCTCCGCGGCAGATTGCGCTCGCTTGCATCGTGGGAGTGTTGCTGCTGATGGGCGGGAACCTGACGCTGTCGTATGCGGAATTAGCTGTTTCTACGGGGTTGGCGGCGCTGATTTTAGCGGTCACACCCTTGTGGTTTTTGGTCCTCGACTCATTGCTCCTGGGCAACCATCGCATTTCAGGCCGCGGCAAGGCGGGACTGGCGCTGGGGGTTTTAGGACTGTTCGTTCTGTTCTATCCCGAACTCACTTCCAGGACGGCGCTTGGCCATAAGGAACTGTGGGCTTCGCTTAGTCTGATTGGCGGGTCGTTCAGTTGGGCTCTGGGATCGGTGTTATCGAAGCGTTGGCAGTCGGGCATGGATGTGTTCAGTGCTACCGCTTGGCAAGTAACGGCAGCAGGCGCAGCTAATTTTATCTTCGCCGTGCTAGCGGGAGATTTTTCGCGCGTGGTGTGGACGGCGCGCGGCATCGGCGCGGTTTTGTATCTCGTCGTGTGCGGTTCGTGGATCGGCTACACCGCCTATATTTATCTGATTGAGCATGTGCCCACGTCGAAAGTTTCCACTTACGCTTACGTCAATCCAGTGGTCGCTGTGTTTCTTGGCTGGCTGGTTCTTCACGAGCGAGTGGACCGCTTTATCCTGGCGGGCAGCGTGATCGTCATTTTGTCGGTGATTCTGGTAACCAGCGCCAAGGTTAAACACGCCGGCGCTGCTGAGGCGGAGTTGCCTGCAGTGGAAGCGGCAGGGGATTGAGGCCGTAATCGCCCGTTACTCGAATCGCGCGCAGTTTGTTGAGCGCTATTTAGGCGATCGCCAGAAAGCAAGGCCTACGCAGCCCATCGCGAGACATCCCAGGGAGACGGGATTCGCGGCGTTCTCCGTGCCGGAGGTCGCTCCCGCCTTGATTGGCTGATTTGCGACCGTTTCAATGGCATATCCCGTGAGCGTGGCAGTGATCTTCACACCCGTATTCAGATTTCCCGTAGTTTTCACCGTGAAACGCGCCCAACCGTAGTGCGTCTGACCATTCACCACGTAGCGCAGGCCTAAGTAACGGTTGGTTGCGTTGGTCCAGGGGCCGTAGCCGCGAGCAAAACTGCTGTCGGACAAGAACACCGCGCGTTCCATGCGCGCCGGTTCGGTCTGAAATGCTCCGCTTGCTCCAATGCTCGCGCCCGAGCCGAGGGCCTGGGCGTACCCTTTGGCGAACATCACGCCTCCGCCATGCAAAGGCTTCACGGATAGAATGTCGTAACCGATCGAGGAGCGAAAACCGTCGGTAACAGTCCACATTGGAATGTGGTTCAGTGCAATGTTGAAGCTCCCGCTGGTTAGCACCTTGTCCGCTGGAGTGTAAATAATTTTTGCTTCAGCGGAGGGAGCGGCAAGCCCTAAACCAGCGCCCGCAGCGGCGGCGGTCAAAGCATAGGCGCCTAGACGCTTTTCGATAGAGGGGATGGGTTTAACAGGGCGAGAGTTGGACGGGCGCTTCTGCATAGAATTTCACCTTGGATGTGGACTGGAAAAGACAAGGATTGCGGTTGAAGCAGGAAAAGTTTAACACGGAATGCCGCGCGGGCCGCTGGTTCACCTCCTTCCCTTGTCGTCCGACAATGAGCTAGAGTAAGCCCACACGTGAACTTCTAAATGGCGAATTGCGTTAGCTGCGGAATTTCGTTGCCAGCTGCTTCCTGGGGAAAGTCTGACGACAGATGCGTGGACTGCCGCAGGATGGCGGCACAGCCTACGGTACTTTCTCCTGAAGGAGTTGTACAGCCGCAACCGCTTCGGGTGAGAACGACTGCCTCCAGCCTAGGGCTGTCAGTGACTACGGTTCTGGTAGGAATCAATGTTGCTGTCTTCGTGATGATGGCACTGAGCGGCGTCTCCATCCTCGAACCGAACTTACAACAACTGTTGAAGTGGGGCGCGAATTGGGGACCGCTGTCGTTGGGATCGCAACCGTGGCGAGTGCTCACCTCGAACTATGAGCACATCGGGATCATCCACATATTTTTCAACATGTGGTGTCTTTTGAATCTAGGTGCGCTGGCCGAGCGTGTATTTGACCGCTGGACGTACATTCTGATTTATACCGCTTCCGGTTTGGCCGGAAGCCTGGCGAGTCTGTGGTGGCATCCGATGGTATATGGCGCAGGCGCATCGGGTGCGATCTTCGGCCTAGCCGGGGCGCTGTTAGCCGCGCTTTATCTAGGCAAACTTCCGATTCCGCGTCAGGCGCTGAAATCCACGATGAAAAGTCTGGTTATGTTTGCCGGATACACCTTGTTTTTCGGGCTGGTGCCCGGAATCGACAACTCCGCGCACATTGGAGGACTGGTCGGCGGTCTGGCATTGGGAACATTCTTTTCCGGGCACCTCAGGGATGCGCCGGAGGAACGCCAACGTTGGCGCATATACGCCATCGTAGGCACGGGTGCCATTTTTGCTATCGCGTTTGAAATGCTGAGAAAGCGGTATGCTCCGCTCGTGAGATAGCACGACCTTATATCTATTTCGAAGCTTCCTCATCTCCTTCTTCATCCACCACGACATCCACGATGTGTCCGCGCACCGCGTAGGTTTGTCTGGCACCGTCTGAAGGCTGAAAGCTAACCTGCACTGGTGTTCGGTGCCACACCGGCGCATCGCATGCTGAGTCCGGCGCGGCGTCCTCGGCCATGTTCTCTCCAGCGAGCAATTTCTTCACCACCGGTTTTCGACGGCTCACTTGCGCCACGATCGCGTATTTCTTTCCCTCATCGGAGACACCGCAATAGGCGACGTAATCCCGATACCAGCTTGCAGCCGAATAAAATGCGTCGAACTCCGGCAGATTGATGACGGAAATTTTCCCGCTCATGCGGTCGACCAGCAGCCATCCACCCCGCTGCCATAACCAGCGCGGAGTCGCTTCGTCAGGAAGACTGTCATTGATGCGAAAGGCTCGCCGCACAACGAACAGACGATCTGTCATTTCATGTGGCGCACCCAGAATGTATTCCCGCACCCGTCCGTCGACAACGAGTGCTCGCACCTTCAACGTCTGCGGCCTGCTCTCTTTGAGACCGGATGACCACGGTACCGTCGTCCACTTGCCGAATACAATGACGTGAGATTTTGTAGCCGCTGCCGCTTTGACCGGCACGAGAGAGGCGAACAAAATCATCAGAGTGGCAAGCGCGCAGGTTCTCATACGGCGCAGAGTAAATACGGAACCGTAGGTCCTGCAAGACCCTTCAGCACAAATTCGTTCTGAGGGTTCCGAATCGGGAAGTTTAAAAGAAACTATTCAACCTTTCTTCTATGCACGTGCCAAGCACAACACTAGCGTGCGACCCGTCCTGTGCTTGTAAACTCAAGGTTGCAGTTCCTCGGTGCGGGAAAATGGCAAGAAGTTGCATGATGGATTGTTTTCTTCTGGCAACGATTTCCTGTCCGCCGAAGTTTCGTGCAACTTTGACGCTGGCACGGCCTTCTTATACTTATGGGGGAGATTTCGTTACACCGCCGCGCGCCCAGAATTTTGGTAGTTGACGATCAACCGAGCGTTGCCGGCTTGATGAGCCAACTGTTGGGCATTCGCGGCTATGAGGTGGTTACAGCAGCGAATGCGGAACAGGCCGAAGCTGAAATTCTCAGGCAGACGCCGGACTTGATCTTGTCTGACGTTAGGATGCCCGGCAAATCTGGATATGAGCTCTGCCGCGAGTTGAAAAGCGACCCCGCGACGCGCCTTATTCCGTTTGTTCTGATCACCGGGTTGAGCGATAGTGGCGATAAAGTGCGCGGCATCGAAGCCGGCGCAGACGATTTTCTGAATAAGCCTGTGCTGGCCGAAGAGTTGATAGCTCGAGTGCAGTCGCTGCTCCGCCTGAAGGAATTCACCGACGAACTAGAAACGGTCGACTCAGTCCTTTGCACACTCGGATTGATCGTCGAAGGCCGCGACCCTTATACCGAAGGCCACTGTGAGCGCATGGCGCTCGGCGCCGCCGACCTTGGCCGCCACTTGGGGCTGGACCAGGACTCCATCCGTGCGCTTCGCCGCGGAGGTTACCTGCACGATCTGGGCAAGATTGCCGTCCCGGATGAGATTTTGAAGAAAGGCAGTAACCTTTCGCCGGAAGAATGGCAGATCATGAAGCGCCATCCAATCACAGGTGAAAATATTTGCAAGCCTTTGAAATCCTTGCGGCTGGTGCTGCCGATCATTCGCCACCATCATGAGCACTCAAACGGGTCGGGTTACCCTGACCATCTGACCGGCACCGAGATTCCACTGCTGCCGCGCATATTGCAGGTGGTCGATATCTACGACGCTCTACGGACGGCCCGCCCTTATAAACCGGCTCTTTCGCATGAACATGCGGCCCAAACCATGCGCGATGAGGCTCATCGCGGCATGTGGGACGAACACCTCGTGGCCGAGTATTTTTCGATGCTGGAACAAAGGCGTAGCGTCGCCTGAAGGGACCAACCGGAGTGTTTTCTTCCTCCTGGTGCGAAAGTTTTCCACAGAGCGCGGATTCGCCGTACAATAGCGCCCGGCATTGACCGCAAGGCAATTGTTGGCGGCAACAAAGCGCCGGGAACTGACATCTTATTAGGACTTTTGCGCGCCTCCCGGTTTGAATAGGTGGGCAGCCTAAGAAACAGCGTCAGACACGGCTTTCCGGGGAAAAGAACGAGTTGCAAAACCTTACTTACAGCATCGTGATCCCCGCCTATAACGAAGGCGCGCGGCTTGGCCCCACACTCGAGAAAGTATTGGCCTATATTGCGCAACACGGGTGCGACGCTGAAGTCATAGTGGTCAATGATGGGTCCCGCGACAATACCGCTGATATTGTTCGCGAAATGGCTCAAACTAACCCATCGTTACGCTTGGTGGAAAATCCGGGGAATCACGGCAAGGGCTACAGCGTTCGCAATGGAATGTTGCATGCGCAGGGGCGGGTAGTTGTGTTCAGCGACGCCGATTTGTCTTCCCCCATCGAAGAGATTCCCAAACTTCTCCAGGCGATTTCGCACGGAGCGGATATTGCGATCGGTTCGCGCTGGCTGAAGTCCGAGTTACAGACTCAGCGCCAGCCTTTGCACCGCCAGATTTTCGGGCGGATCTTCAACTTGCTGCTGCGGCTTACTCTGGGACTGCAATTCAAAGATACACAATGCGGCTTCAAGGCCTTCCGCCGCCGGGCGGTGCAGACAATTTTTCCGTTGCAGCGAATCGAACGTTGGGGTTTCGATCCGGAGATTCTTTTCCTTGCCCGTAAATTCGGCTTTACCGTTCAGGAAATTCCAGTCGAGTGGGGCCACAGTGGAGGAACTCGCATCCACCCATTGATCGATGGCTCGCGGATGTTCGTGGAGATGCTGCGGATCCGCTGGTATGACTTGACTGGCAAGTACGCGCCCGAACCAGCGCCGCTGGCGCAAGCCGCTAAGACGCTTCCCGGAAGCCGTGGACCGAGGGCGTAACCGATATATGTCCGCGCCCGTCGTGTTGTAGCGTCATTTGCGGCGCGCAACGATCACACAGCCAGAAAAATTCCACACGACCGGATGGCTTGGCCGTTTGCACATCTTCCGCGGACGTGCTTGGAACTTCTATTCGAAACAATCTTCCTTCATGGAAGTATCGAAAAGTAGCTGAGCACGAAGGATTAGCGCATTTCGACAGCACTTCTACCTCTTGGCAGTTTAAAGAATAAGTTCCGAGCGAGGGCTGGTTTGGCACCACCCCCAGTCATTTAGATAATGACAATTGTACAGTTGGTTGGCGCGAAAAGAGATGCGCAGAAATTGGCGCTGAGGAATTAATTTTTTGAATTTCCCAGGTTGGTGATGGCCTAGACTGATTTCCCGCTCGGCGCGGTCTCAGCTAATGCGTGCACTGCCTCGACCACGCCCTGGCCCATTTGACCGGTCGAGACCGTTGGACTCCCTTTTCTCGCCAAATCGGCGGTACGCATCCCTCGCGCGAGAACATCAGCAACGGACCTCTCAATGCAAGCCGCTTCGTGCTCCAATTGAAATGAATGGCGCAATAACATTGCCGCTGACAATATTGCTCCAAGCGGATTCGCGATGCCCTGTCCCGCAATAGTCGGAGCTGAACCGTGAACCGGTTCGTACAAGCCCACTGCCCCGCCAATGCTTGCCGAGGCCAACAACCCGAGTGAGCCGACGATTCCGCCAGCCTGGTCGGACAGAATATCGCCAAACATGTTTTCGGTGAGCACCACATCGAACTCAGCAGGATTCTGCACCAGCAACATGGCGGCGGAATCCACATACTGATGCGAGAGCTTAACCTCCGGATATTCTCGACCCACTCGAGTGACAACTTCACGCCACAAGCGCGAGCACTCCAGCACATTCGCTTTGTCGACTGAGAGAACTTTCCGCCGCCGTTGCATCGCCAGGTCGAAACCAACGCGGGCAATCCGTTCGATCTCTGCCTCGCTGTAACGCATTGTGTTGAGAGCTTCCCGAGAGCTCTGTCCGCCGGACCTCGAGGTCTCAGAGATTGATCTCGGCTCGCCGAAATACAAACCGCCCAACAGTTCGCGGACGATCATCAGGTCCGTGCCCCGCACCACTTCAGGGCGCAAGGGAGAACAATCCTCTAACGCTGGAAACAACACGGCGGGGCGCAGATTGGCATAAGCGCCGAGTTCGCGACGCAATCGCAATAGTCCCGCCTCGGGCCGAAGATGATTGGGATAGTGATCGAAGGATGGGCTGCCTACCGCTCCCAACAGAACTGCGGAGGACGACAGACATGCAGCAATCGTATCGGGCGGCAGCGGATCATTGACTGCAACCAGGGCCGCGCCTCCAATGTGTTTGCGCTGCAAGCGGAGTTCGTGCCCAAAAGCATCCGCAATTGTTTGCAGCACAAGGACTGCCTGTTCGGTTACTTCAGGCCCAATGCCGTCGCCGGGAAGAATAGTGAGGTTCAGGAGCATGCGGAACTAGTCTAACGCGGAAGCGGTTTTTGAAAGGGAGCTAGAGATCGTCGAAGCAACAACTAACCGCTGAAATTTGAAGTCGACGACGCCCTTTCCGATTTCAATTCGCGGAGCAGCAAGCGGACTAGCATCCCGTCAAATCGCGTGCCACTCATTTTGGCCAATTCATCCAGCGCCTGCGCCGGAGTTCGGCCCGCCGAAAAAGATTGTTCTGTGATCATGTTGGCATACGCGTCAGTCAGGCCAATGATTCTCGCCCACAACGGAATCTGTTCGCCGCGCAGCCCTCCGGGATAACCAGAGCCGTCAAAGTGCTGATGATGCTGTTCGATCGACAGGCGCATTGCCGTGCTGTGTGGAAGCGTGGAAACGATCTCTGCTCCGATGTGAGCGTGAGCGCGCACCTGGCGAAACTCATCGTCACTGAGCGGCCCGGTCTTGTTGAGGACGCGTTCGGGGACGAAGATCTTGCCCACATCATGGACCCGCGCCGCATACACCAGTTCGGCGATCTCTTCCGCAGGCAGGCCCAGCGCGCGGGCGATGATTTCACTGTAGCGAGCGACCAGGTCGCCGTGACCCGCAGTCCGCAACTCGCGTGATTCCGCCGCTCGGCTCAAAGCCTCAATCGATTCCTTTAACAGCGTTACATTGCAACCTTCGTCCGCCCCGCAAAGCTTGCGCAGCGTGGCGATCAATTCGTCGAGATGCTCGGGGCCGGTATCTTCTCTCTGCAGGAATCCTTCAATGTAGGCGGAAATCTGCTGCCTCTGCCGGGCGAAGTCCTGACTGTCGGCGAATTCCTGAGCGGTCGAAACCAGATTGCCGCCCGAACGCTTGGAAACGTACATACCGGAGTCGGCTACGCGAATCAGGTCTTCAATGGAGAATCCGTGCGTGGGAAAGGTCGCCACGCCAAAGCTGCCGGTAATCTTATGCTCGCTCAGCATGGGATCGCTGGCCAGCCATTGACGGAGACGTTCCGCGAGCACCGCAGCCTGGTCGGCGCCGGTCTCGGGCATCAGAACAATAAATTCATCTCCGCCATAGCGCGCCACCACATTCGACTGGCGCGATTTCTGTTCCAGCAGCCGCCCTACGCGCGCCAGCACCAGATCGCCTTCGAAGTGACCGAGGGTATCGTTCACTTCCTTAAACTTGTCAAGATCAATCAGCACTACTGAGAATGGCCGTCCCGAGCGCGAAGCACGCTTCCATTCCGCCGATAACGCTTCCCAAAAGAATCGCCGCGTCTTAATACCCGTCAATCCATCGGTAATCGATTGCTGTTGCAACTTCTGGAAGACGAAAGCATTGTGCAGCGCGGTGGCCAGAAGATCGGCCAGCGTATTGAGAATGAGAACATCCTGCGGCGAGAACGCGCTCTCGTTTCGGCTCTCGATGTTGAGAACCCCCATCAGCGACTCGCCGTAATTAATAGGAATACATAGCACAGCGCGGGCTTCGGGCAGAATGCCGGATAGTTGCCCCTGTACTGCGTTCTGAACCAAAGCTCGCTCGCCCGTCCGGGCAACACGCCCGAGTATTCCTACTCCGAGTGGGATGCGCTTGCCCATAGCATGTGCGGTCGCCCCTGCTTCCGCTTTTATCTCAATCTCCTTGGTGCCATAGTCGAGCAATCCGATGCCGATGTGATCGAAGCTGAAGTTCTTCTGGATCTCTCCCACGATCTGCCCCAGCATTTGCACCGGATCGTCGCTGGAGATCGCGGTACGGGAAATATTGTTGAGAAATGAGAGCTGGCGCGAACGGCGCTGCTCGTCGGCGAACAGCCGCGCGTTCTCCACAGCCACGGAAACCTGCCCCGCCGCCGTGATTAAAACCTCCAGGTCGCGTTGTTCAAAAACACGTTCGCGCTCGGTGCTCATCGCGACCATTACTCCAGCCGGTTTGTTCCCCAGCAAAATTGGAGCCGCCACGAGGCACTTAGCCGGACGCTCGGGGATATGTGTAACCCCTAGTTTGCTTCGTGTCTTCTCCAAGTCCGCTCGAATCAACAGCGGCTGCCCTGTGCGAATTACATGTTCGCTGAATGCGTTTTCCAGCTTGCGCGTACGCTTGGGCAGAACGCGATTCCGGTCTACTTCGAGCTCGAAGCGAATCTCGTCCCCTTCCTGGAAAGCGATATAAAAATTGCTGGTGTCGAAAATCTGTCCCAGTTCCGTCTGAACCGCGCGCAGGATCTCATCCTGATCCAGACGTGAACTGATGGCCTGGCCGATCTCCGTCAGCAATTCGTATTCTTTTGTGCGGCGATGAGCATCGTGCGTGACGACATAATTTTCCAGCGTGAGCGCCAACTGTAAGGCCAACCCCACCATGAGACGCGGCCCCGAAGAGCCAAACGCCCTGCGCTCCGCATGGGGAAACAGAATCACGCCAAAGTTATGCTCCCGCGTCTGCAGACTGACCGCGGTCAGATGGCGGATTTTCGCCTCCTCAAGCACACGCTTAAAGTCGGAGAAACTCATTGCCGCTCCCACTGGAAGCGGTTCGGTCATCTGCGCCAGATCGTGGACCGTGAGGATTCCACTCTGGCGGTACGCCAACTCGGAGATATAATCTCCGGCGCCGCTGACTTCCAGAGCATCCAAAAATTCCGACGAAAAACCTTCCTGCACGGATGGCAGCACGCCGCGCCAACGCTCGGAGATGCAGATCGCTGCGCGACGCATGGGCAAAGCGCTTATCAGCCGGGTAAGCGCGGCCTGCATGTTCGGAACCAGATCTCCGGCCACCAAAAGCCGCCGCGGATCAACTCCCAGGGTGGAAAGCGCGAGGCTGCTTTCCTGCACGGAATTGCGCTGATTTTCAAACAGCACCATTACCATGGCGATGCCCAACAACATCTGCGGAACCGGCCCGAACATATTGCTCGCGCTGCCCAACCGGTTGCCCCATGCATTCTGCATTTGTCCGACGCCAATCAGCGCCGCCCACAACGCCAGCGCCAGGCCGAGAACCTGGAAGGCGAGCGATCCACGCCGTTGGCCGCGGATGTAAAACACAGCCGAGCAATAAAGCAGCAGTGCGGCCAATCCCAGTTCCAGCCGCAGCGCCGGCTGCGCGTCAGGCTGAAAAACGCCGCCCACCATTTTTTCCCGTAGAGACAAACCCGCCAGAATCACTCCGGCAACACCCAGAGCAGCGTCATACCAGCGAAAACTATAAGCTCCTCGCATGAGTCGCGTGGAGACAAAGATGCACAGCGCCATCGTCACCAGAAACAGGGAACTGACGAAGTAAGTGAGCCCCGAGGCCGATCGGTAAAATGACAGTGCATCGAGCGAATAATGCAGAGAATAAGCCGCCCATGCCAGTTGCCACGCGCGAAAGTAAGCTTGGCGGCTCTGCTCATGGAGATACGTGAATACCATGAACAGCAGCAAAGAAACGAAGCCCGGGATGACTACAACGCTGATAGCAACGCTATTCATAGTGGCGAAGGGTTTCCCCGGCAGAGTTGACCACCTCCCCTGAGAAACATTGGATTAATGCTTTCACACGGAGCCAGCGAACACAATCAGATTTAAGTACACTTACACCCGCCGGAACTAGCAGGTAAATCATGTATTTACGGACATTGTTCCTACGTTCGCTCAGTACCTCCCAACTTGACGCGACTTTTTCCCGCCCGTAACATCGCACTAACCTTGCAAACGCCTTAACGCGCCAAGAATTTCACGATGAACCAATCTCCAGGCATTCCAGCAATCTCGGCCACGCCCCGTGTGCGCTTCGCGCCATCGCCCACCGGGTTTCTGCATGTAGGCAGCGCACGCACGTTTATCTTTAACTGGCTCTACGCGCGCCGCAACCGTGGGACCATGATTCTGCGGCTCGATGACACCGACGTCGAGCGCAACACCGACGCCTCGGTAAATTCGATCTTTGAAGGCTTGAAGTGGCTTGACCTTGGCTGGGACGAGCAATATAAACAATCCGAGCGCGGAGAACTTCACCGGCAAATCGCCGAAAGCATCTTTCAAAAAGGCCTGGCTTATCGCGACTTCACGCCCGCCCACACCGGAGACAGCGAACGATCCGGAACGCAGGGAACGTGGTTGTTCAATCCCGGCATGCGTGAACTCTCCGCGGCGGAAAGCGACCGCCGCGCCGCCGCGGGCGAGCGGTTCGCCCTGCGCTTTCGCGTACCTCGCGATAGCGGCCAAGTCATCCGCTTCACCGATGCGGTTTACGGCGAGCAAACAAAGGCCGCCGCCGACATCGAAGACTTCGCATTGCTGCGCTCAGACGGCATTCCAACGTATCACCTGGCTTCTTGCGCGGACGATGCCGATCTCCGCATCAGCCACATCATTCGCGGTCAGGACCACCTCACCAACACTTTCAAGCATGTTCTGATTTTTGAAACGGCCGGGGTCACGCCGCCGCAATTCGCGCATCTTCCGCTGTTGGTTGCGCCCGATGGCACCAAGCTTTCCAAGCGCCGCCACGGTCCGGTCGTAAGTGTGACGACGTACCGCGACGCGGGCTTCTTGCCCGAGGCCTTCATCAACTTTCTGTGTCTGCTGGGTTGGTCGCCAAAAAACGATCGCGAGCAGATGAGCCGCCAGGAGTTGATAGAGGCATTCTCGCTCGAAGGCATCAATCGCGCGAATGCAGTAGTGAACTTCAAAGAGGCAGATCCTTCTAGCGTCGTGACTCCTTCTAACATTGTCATTCCGAGCGAAGCGAGGAATCCGGGTGTTGCCTCCACTGAAGACACCTTCGACCCCAAGGCACTCTGGCTCAATGCCGCGCACATCCGTGCGCTGGCTGTCGAAGAACTGAGCGCGCACCTGCTGCCGATCATTCGCGAAGCTGGCTTCAACATTTCAATAGAGAAAATGCTTCAGGTCACGCCGTTGATCCGTGAACGCATTAAGCTGCTTCGCGACGTGCTGACGGCGGCCGACTTCTTCTTCGTCGACCAGCTCCCGCCCTACGATCCCGCCGAGTTAATCCCGCAAAAGGGAGATATGGCGATGGCGTTGAAAGTCCTGCAGCGTGTTCAGGTCGTGCTGAAAGATGTCGAATTCAAGCACGACCCGCTGGATCAGGCGTTACGTGCCGCCGCCCAGGAACTCGGCGTCAAGGCCGGACAAATGTTCCAGCCCATCCGCGTAGCCGTCTGCGGCCGCAAGAACGCGCCGCCGCTGTTTGAGACTTTGGAAGTACTGGGACGAGAAGCCACTTTGGCGCGCATCGAGCAAGCCCTTCAGAAAATCGGCTGATTCACACCGGCGGCAAAAGGACTTGTCCGACTGCAGCTGCAAAAACCTTTCCCGACAGAGAACAAAACCCCGAGCACCTGCTCGCTCCGAGCCATCAGCCTGTCCAGTTACGTAAATTGTTACCGCTGATGTTCTCCTGGTTGAAATGAAGTACTTTGTAATATAAAGTTAATGCATGATCGCACCTAACGAACCCTTCCTGCATCCGATCAAACAACGGTGGGTCCCCTCCGAAATGACCACGGCTCCTCGACTTGATCCCAAAGAACCCACCGGTCCTGTCGAGCCGCGTTACGCGCTGCTGATTAATCCGTTCTATCCCAAGGATGCAAACGCCAGCTTCGGTAAGCATGTACTCACGCCGACTCTGGCGCTGTCCAGCTTCGCCGCCACAACGCCCGCAGACTGGCGCGTCGAATACTGGGATGAAAATCTGCTCGACGGACGGCCCCCGTTTCGTCCCATGCCTCAAGTTGTCGGTATTACGGTATACCTCACCTTTGCGAAACAAGCCTACGAATTGGCGAGTTGGTATCGTGCGCGAGGCGCAAAAGTGATCCTCGGCGGGCTGCATGTTCTGTCGTGCCCTGATGAGTGCGCGCCCCATGCCGATGCGCTGGCGCTTGGCGATGGCGTGCAGCTATGGCCGCGCATTTTGCGCGATATCGAAAACAATTGCTTGCAGCCGCGCTACGCCGCCACCTATGAAAACGACTACTGCGACGATCCTCCGCCTCGGCGTTCGATTCTTCCGCGGCACAGCTTTCTCACCACCACCAGCCTGATCGCAACACGCGGTTGCCACAATCGCTGCGGATTCTGTTATCTCGCGACCGATGGCTTGCGCATGCCTTATCGCATGCGCGCTCCACAGCAGGTTGTCGACGAATTCAAAGCGGACGGCCAGCCCTACGCAGTCTTCATCGATAACAATCTCGGTTCGCGCCATGACTACCTGCACGCATTGTGCGCGGCCTTGCGCCCCATCAACAGAATCTGGAGCGCCGCCGTTACCATCGACATCACCGACGATCCCAGCCTGATTCGCAACATGGCGCTGGCCGGATGCACCGGCGTATTCATCGGATTTGAATCGCTTTCCGATAACAACCTTGCCGATGCGCACAAGAAGACGCCGAAGACGGCCGACTACGCACGTCGCGTCCGCATGTTGCATGACTACGGTATTCAGGTGAACGGATCGTTCGTCCTCGGTTTCGACCACGACCGCAAGGATGTATTCGCGCATACTGCCGACTGGGTTGAAGAAAACCGGCTGGAGTGTGCCACGTTTCACATCCTCACGCCGTATCCGGGGACGCCGCTTTTCCGGCAGATGGAAGAGCAAAAAAGAATTCTGCATCACGATTGGAGTCTCTACGATACGAGCCACGCCGTCTTCCGGCCAAAGCACATGACGCCGGAAGAACTCGAACTAGGTTACGCCTGGATCTATCGGCGCCTGTTCTCGCACGCATCCATCTGGCGGCGCCGCCCGGAAGACTGGCAGGCCGTGCCGCTCTACCTCGCCATGTCCTATCTGTACAAGCGGTCGAATCGATTCTGGCATCTGCTGATCAAGCACGATCTCGTGAATCCTGTGTGGAAGCCGCTGGTGGAAATGACGCGCTGGCGACACCTCAGCTATCGAAAGCGTCTCGCCAATACGGATGTTTTGAGCGCCACATCGATTGCGAAAGCAGGACAGGTGGTTTCGGCGGGAGTATGAACAACCGTGTAATTTGCCGCCACAAATGCAAACAAATGAAGGCATCAAACCCCGCGATGGTAGCGGGGTTTCCGCGCAGTGACTTTTTGGCATACCAAAGTAATCGCGAATTACCAAAGCGCATAGCACATGGGATATCTTCTCGCGATCACTCGCCGATGAGATGTTGAGAGACCACAAATCAGCCCATGGGAAAAGAAGAAATGGAAGAGCTTCATCTCCGCATCGCACGCGTTACCGACGATTTGCGCACCATTCAGCAGGAACTGAATTGCGCCGCCATGCAGGCTCCCAGCGATCCGGAACTGATGGAGGCTCTGAACTCGTTGTCGGAAACGGAACCGATCGACACCCTGCGTACCGCGCTCGACCAGATGCGGCACTTTCTTTGGTTCTATTCGCAGGTCATGAGCAACGAGCCCGAACTCGGCGACAAGCTGCGGCAAAACATTTCCGGAAAAACCGCCAGCGACAAGAAGCCTAAAGTTGAAAGCTCGTTTCTGGACCAGTTGTCGCGCGCCGACGAGGCCATGTTGCTGCACCACTTAGCCGAAGCCCGGCGTCACAAGCCGAACTAAGACACTTTCAAAACTTGCCCCCCGACGACAGTCGCCCTCACTTCTCCCGCCGGCGATAGTACGGCGAAATTTGCTTCCCCCCCCGGAGCCAACCGGCCCTGACGTTGTCCAAGACCCACGACTTGAGCCGCATTCAGCGTGGCCGCCCGCACGGCATCGCGCAAGCTCCAATTCGTAAATTCAGTTACATTGCGCACTGCGCGGTCCATAGTAAGAACACTGCCCGCGAGCGTTCCGTTCAGCGTGCATTTGCCATCCTTCACATCCACCATCATCGGGCCGAGTTGGTAACGGCCGTTCGGCATTCCCGTGGCAGAGATGGCGTCCGTAATCAACACCGCGCGCTCCGCTCCTTTGGCTCGCAAGAACAACTGCACGACCGCCGGATCAAGATGAATTCCGTCGGCGATGATATCGGCACTGATGTGGTCGTTGGTTAGTACTTCTGCCACAATGCCAGGATTGCGGTGGTCGAGCGGCCGCATCGCGTTGAAAGTATGTGTGGCGTGGCGCGCTCCCGCAGCGACGGCTTCCCGGGCCACGCGCAACTCGGCGTCGGAGTGCCCAATGCTGACGCAAACCTGCCTCCGCGCCGCTTCCGCAATAACCTCCATCGCGCCGGGCAACTCAGGCGCAATCGTCATCACGCTGATGTGCCCGCGCGCCGCCTGCCAAAAGCGCTCGAATATCTCAACCGTTGGTTCGATCAAATTTTCCGGGGAATGAACGCCGCGCCGTTTATGGCTGAGAAATGGCCCTTCGAGATGAATGCCAAGAGGCCGAGCCAGCACATCGCCGCTTTGCGCAGGCGATGAACCCGCCTCTACAGCATCCGCGATGCGGTCCAGAGCTGTGCATGTTTGATCGAGCGGAGCCGCCACCGTCGTTGGAAAGTAACCCGTAACGCCATGGCGTGCCAAAAACTTGTCCAGACGCGGCAATTCCGCCGCTGATGCGAGCATCACATCCAGTCCTGCTCCGCCATGAATGTGGATATCGACAAATCCTGGCGCAAGAATTTCGCCAGCAAAATCCACATGGTCGGCGGCGGCAGGAAGTTCCTGTGCCGTCCGCGAGGCCACGCTGGTGATCAATCCATCTTCGACCACAACGACAGGATCGAGAATTTCCTCGAGCGGCGTGTAGAGCGAACGTGCAGTGAAGGCGGTCTTCATAGAAGTAGAAGCAGTTATGGTATCCGCACTTCGCGCTCCGACGCAAAGTGAAGCTGAGTAAAGGCGCTTCTTTTCTACTTTTGCTGTTGCAGTTAGTGTTGTCTGGACGAAACCTTAATTTGCGATTATGCTCTCCGGTCATGGACCGGCGAACTTTCCTTCAGGGCGCCATGGCAGGCGCCGCGGCGTTATCTCTTCCCAACCATTTGCTCGCGGACCAGGACGAGCTTAATCCGATCTGGACGCAAATCGAAAAACATCACGATGAAGCGGTGCAGCGATTGCAGGAATGGATTAAGCAACCTTCGATTGCAGCCGAGAACCGAGGAGTGAACGAGGGGTGCGATCTCACCATGCGCTTCCTTCGTGATGCCGGCTTTGGCGAAGTCACTAAGATTCCAACCGATGGCCAGCCGGGAATTTTTGCCACGCTCGATGCGGGAGCGCCTAAAACGCTCGGGCTTTATTTCATGTACGACGTCAAGCAGGTGGATCCGGCGGAGTGGTCGTCGCCTCCGTGGGCGGCAGCCCTGGTCGAAAAACCCGGACTCGGAACGGTGCTCATCGGCCGAGGGGCGGTGAACCAGAAGGGACCGGAGGCATCTTTCATTGCAGCGCTGCACGCGATTCGCGCCGCGGGCCGCAAGCTCCCTGTAAATCTGATGCTGGTGGCGGAAGGCGAAGAAGAAATCGGGTCCCCGCATTTTCCGCAGATCGTGCGCCGTCCGGAAGTGATGGCGGCCCTCCGGCCATGTGTTGGAATTTTCATGCCGTCGGCTGAGCAAGATATTGATGGCACGGTGACGATGACGCTCGGGGCAAAGGGCGTGGTGGAACTGGAACTGGTGTCGAGCGGAGAGCGCTGGGGCCGCGGGCCGCGCCACGACATTCATTCCAGCAACAAGGCCCGCGTCGATAGCCCGGCATGGCATCTTGTCGAAGCGTTAGCGACTCTGGTATCTGCTGACGGCAACGAACCCGACATCGCAGGCTTTGCCGATAAAGCCCGCCCGGTTTCCGTGGCCGAAAAGGCGATGATTGCCACAGCCGCACAGCGGCTCAACGAAGACGTCGCAAAGAAGCAAATGGGAGTTGAGCACTGGGTGCACGATGCCAGTTGGCAACAGGCGCTCGAAATGCTGATGTCCCGCCCCACGGTAAATATTGAGGGCCTGGTCGGCGGCTACACTGGACCCGGTGGCAAGACCATTCTTCCGCATCGCGCGGTGGCGAAAATCGATATGCGCCTGGTGCCGGATATGACCGCCAGCGAAGCTTTGACCGCCCTCAAGGCTCATCTTGCGAAGCGGGGCTTTGGCGATATCGAAGTGAACATGACGGGCGGATACAACCCCAACAGCACCTCGGCCGATGCGGCGCTCATTCGCGCACAAACTGCCGTATACAAACGACGCGGCATTGATCCCATCGTGCTGCCACGGAGCGCCGGGTCGTGGCCGGGGTACGTGTTTACCGATGAGCCGCTGCATCTTGCAGCCGGGCACTTCGGGATCGCTCACGGGAGCGGAGCGCACGCGCCAGATGAGTACTATGTAATCGAATCCAAGAATGAAAAGGTGCAAGGAATGGATGGCGCCGTGCGATCGTTCGTCGAGTACCTCTACGAAGTCGCCAGGACCGCATGACCTTCTGGCCGCCGCGAAGTACCGGTGTGATTCAGACCAAGGCGGATTTGCGTTCGATACCGTGTAGTAGAATAAGGGGGCTAACTCCAGTCGGGGAGTGGCTCAGCCTGGTAGAGCACCTGGTTCGGGACCAGGGGGTCGGAGGTTCAAATCCTCTCTCCCCGACCAATCTTTGAGTTCTCGCGTTTCCTCTGATTCCACAAGCAAGAACTCTTGATACGATCAGCATCGCGCCCGCCCTTCGCCAAAAACGCGAAGAACGGGGCACCCACGTTGTTTGATCGTGCTGAAGAGGTCAAAGGCTGGGCCAACCCGCCGTCTTCCACGAATCTGCCAGGATTCCCGGTGACATCGACTGGTTCCTTTATTTACCAAGGTGCCGGAACTGCTATTCCAGACGGCAATGGCGGAACACTGGCAACGTCGGTGGTCACGAACAATGCGAACCAGACTTTGACTCAGGTCACTGATGTCAATGGATCGGGAGCCACGGCCACACTTGCCAATTTGAACTACTACACCCTGCCGGACATAGTGCTGGGCGATCAGGGAACGTACTTCATCAGCGATGGGAATCAGATCGTAAACATCAATGAGTCGAGCGGCAGCGAGCTGTGGAGATGGCAACCGAGTTCGGGAACGGTGCAGATTGTTGCCGCTACCGCAGGTGGAGGCATCGCAGTTCGAAATATTGTGGGCGGTCAGGAAGATGTCGTTCGGCTCGATACAAGTGGGAATCCCACCTATGACACTTGGGGCACATCGGGTGGATCCGCTGGTTTTGGTGTCATTTCAAACATAAGTTACACTTCCAACGGATTGTGGTCAGGGACTACAGGAGATCCTGTCATTTCCAGTGTTATTGGAGATGATCTGTTGGAGGCGCTCAATCTTTGGGTATGGGGACACGGCGAGGGATCGGGCGACAAGCAAGGGCAGTCGGAAGCAGACCCGGCACTCAAACTCGTAGGAATTAGGGATTGCACTACGAGCGGAGGCTCGCCGCTTCAATATGAACGATCCCCATCGTACAAACTTGAGACCGCAGGAAATCAAACACCGACGGCTAACTATACGGTTTTTGAATTCTTAACACTGAAGAACTTGGCCCAATGCAAAGACGCGAAGGGTAACCCCACGGGTTCCTCGCCGTGTACTTACATTGGTGGCAATCGATTTGATGATCAGCTTTTTGTTCCGGCGCAGAGTGGGTCGCTTGTAAACGTACAGTCATTTCGATACGGATTGTCAGGAAAGCGTTTGTGGGAAGTTCACAGGATTGAGCGTACCGCAAAAAGTTTGGTTACATTGCAGCAGGAGCAAGTCGCGACCGACAACGTTGACCATCTCAACTTAAGTTTTGCTCCGTTGCAAGAGCCTTTGATAGACGGCTACACATCCCCCTATATCGGACCAAACTGTAGTAGTCCTCCAATGTATCCATGGGCAAAATGAAGGGAGTTAGATGACACCAGTGGGAAGCAGAATCGGTTTTGTTAGGAGGCGTATTCTCTGGTCGCTAGGGGGAGTTGTTGTCATGTTTTGCGCCTCATTTCTGTCGCTGTTTGTAATCGCGAGGCCGAATCCCACCAGGGCTGAGCAAGAACAAAAGGCTGTTTTCTCCTCATACCTTTTCGAATATCCTCTAATAGCGCGCCCCCTTCCAACTCTTTGTAGGTATTTGCAAGAACGCGACAATCTTGGTACCCCGGCGAAGCTAGTAGTTTCTAACAGAACTTTTACGCGTCTTCCCGCTCTGTTAGTCGTTGCTGACCTACCAGAGCAGCAATTTCATGCGAATGGCGTTCCATTCTCTACCTTTCGAGACTTCATTGCGCAAAACTTAAGCCCAGAAAACATCAGCTCTATTTTTGCGCCATCCAATGTACAAGTAGCGTTCTTACCAAAATCCTTGCATTCAAACGAGGATGACGCCGTATCTGTGACATTTAGTCGGGCTGGTTTTGATCGCGAGTTTTCTTGGGCAATGTTCTACTCTGAATTATCATGCGGAACCGAGAGTGGTAAAGAATATGTTTATCTTACAAGAGACTGGAAACATGGACAGAAATGGTACGTGGCAGGAGTCGATAGGCTTAGCGGAAGCAAGACAACAAAACGGGTCCCTAACGGAGAAAACTGAGCATGAGCAACCTGGGCCGAGTTGGTCGAGCTGATCCGCCCTTGGTCACGGGTTTGCCTGGCACAGCAGGTGTAGACGATTTTGTAGCGGCCAAAGCACTTTTGTTCATCAAAGGTCAACGGGATTCAGATCAAAGCCCGCAACGAAAACAAAACAAATCACTTGGAACTCCCAATTTCAGGAGATTTCAATAAGGACTCGAATCTGGTTCGGGACCAGGGGGTCGGAGGTTCAAATCCTCTCTCCCCGACCAATTTTTCCCGATTGATTTTGATAGTGAGCGCCGCCGGCAGACATCCTCGAGACAACCGGCAAGATGCCGCGCTGCTTACGCGGTTTCCTTTGACCGCATCAGGACACTATTCAAAACTTTATTCCTTTACGAAAACCGAACAAACTCTCCTCGTGCCAGCTCGGCGCGCGTGGCGTGGAAGAACTAGCCCTTCGGCCTCGTTGCGAGTAAGCGCTTTCCCGTCGTGGAGAGAGAAGTAGTTTCAGCTTGTTACGATTTGCGAACAGAAGCCAGAAAAGCATTGACTCAGAGTCTGTAAGAGCAGAAAATCATCGCGATTTCTGCGTCGCAGTTGAGTCAGGCGCTTCCCCTTTGTGTTATCGGGCCGATCTCCAGTGTTTTTCTTTGTTGACAGTCGAATCAAGAAATCTTAGACCTTGGTTGCTCAGAGAGTCTGGGTGCATAAGGATGTCTGTTTGCAGCGTGGCTTTACACCATCCTGGGGTCCAAAAGGAATTTCCCGCTAAATAATTTGTGTTCACAAAAATTCGGCGGATCGGGAGAAGAAAAATGAAGAGAACGCTTTTTGTGGCGGCGGTCGTCGCTCTCGGTGTCGCTGGAGTGCGCAGTCAAGCGCCTATAACACCTGCTGCGAAACAGGCGATCGCGCCGGTTCGTAGCGTGAGATTGCTGCCCCGGTTCCCGGATTTCGGGCAGCTTCCGCCACCCGGCATATATACAGGGCGCATCTTCAAACTGAGCCAGGATTATCCGCGAGTCCGTCCAGAGATCGAGCCCGCAGTGCAAAAAATCCTGGCCATCGATTTCACCAAGGATTGGAAAAAATATATGCTGGCCGTCCGCGACTACATTTATGAGGGCAATATCGAAGCGGATGGCGTGGCCAACGATTTTTACCTGGAAGACAACAAAGTGCGCCGCTGGTATCACGTGCCGTGGCAGCATTACGGCCCGTTCGGCCGCGAGGGGATTCATGGCCTGACTAAGGAAGGTCCGGTAAATCCTCAGGTGCTCGCGCCCAGCCAGACCAGTCAATGGCAAACCTACGCCGTGGGTTTTTATAACGCCCCAGGCGGGTACCAGATCGGACGGGTTTGGGCCGACGCCAATAATCCACGGATCGACATCATGCAGACCGAGGGCTTCCCAATCGGCACGGTGGTCGGCAAGGTGCTCTTCACAACGGCGCCGGTCTCGGAGGTTCCCTTTCTGACGAATCCGATCGAGTGGCTCGCGTATACCACCACCGCTTTTATGCCGGTGACCTCGCCACGCATCATGAACACAGTGCGGTTCATCCAGATGGACATCATGGTTCGCGATCCGCGCGCGGAGTTTGGCTGGACGTTCGGCACCTTCGTCTACAACGGCGCTCTGGCGGAAACGAATCTTTGGCACAACGTGGTGCCGGTCGGCCTGATGTGGGGCAACGATCCGACGGTCACCAGCCACGCGGACTCGAACCCCAAGCCCACCAAGACGATCATCAATCCCGACCTCCATCAGACGGTGATCAACACCGATCCCAACATGCCTGCCATGCATCTGGGCTTCGGGCTGCGGTTGAATGGTCCGGTGGACAACGTGGCTTCTTCCTGCATGTCGTGCCACTCGACCGCGCAATATCCGGCGATCTCGCCAATCATGCCCAGCATGGCCCTGATCGACGGCAAGGAACCCGCGCCCGGAAGCAAGGATTGGATGCGCTGGTTCCGCAACATCGCATGTAAGAAGCCTTTCGATGTGCAGGGGACGTCAACAGACTATTCGTTGCAACTGGCGGCCAGTATTCAGAATTTCCTGGCCGCGCGGTCTGCGTCCGACGGCGGGTTGTATAACGTACAGTATTGGAACGGTCTCCCTGTCCATCAAATCTACGGGCAGCGCGGGGCGGAACCGGATCAGAATCAGAAATAAGCCGCACTCTATCAGGAGAAAGCCATGTCGCAGCTATCGGACTACAACAAATCGCTCACCGTGAAGTTTTTCGAGCAGGTGTTCAACCAGCAGAACTATGACCTCGTGAAGGTCCTCATCAGTCCGGACTATAAGTTTAATGGAGTGGCCACAACCGCCGATCAAACCGTGGCCTGGGCCAAGAGCCTTCAGGCAAAGTATCCCGGTTTGCATTTCAGTATTGAAGCCATCCTGGGGGAGGACGAAAAAGTTGCGCTACGCTGGCGCATGGACGTAACTGACCCAGGCACCGGGACCAAGGGCTACGTATCGGGCACGAACATTCTCGTGTTCGTCAGCGGGCAGGCGCTCACCAACGACCAGGGAGGCGGCGACACGTTCGTTCCGCTGGCTGCGCCAGTGGGCGCATAGGAAAGAAAGGGCGGGTTGTGGGTGCCCACCAGTTGAGCAATTCGCCCGCGTATCATTCACTGTGCTCAACCCTGCTCAATGATCTTCCATTTCTGGCCTGATCACCGCCGTTTCCAAACCATCTTTATGACGGTGGCTTTGCTCCTGCCGTTAGTCTTTTCTGATAAATCTGCCAGTCAGACGACCATTGGAAAACCTGGCGATGCTGTCGCCTCAATTAGAGGCAAGACATTCTCTCTAAGTAATGAAGTCATCGAGCAGGAGTGGAGCGTTTCCGATGCAGGGCTCCGGCCCACTCTCGTCACAAATCGTCTGACCGGTGAAGCCGTGCCTCTGTCTGAAGCGTTCACGATCACTATTTTGGAAGGCGGGGTTATTAGAGCTTCCGAGATGATTGTGGTGAGCGGTCCAGAGATTAAAATTTTAGCCGCGGATTCCAAGTCGCCGCAGCGCTCCTTTCAGTTTCGCGGCAAACAAATCGGATTACATCTCGAAGACAAAGACCACCGGCTGAGCGCAATTTGGCATGGGATTTTGCGCGATGGATCAAATTATGTGCGACAGGAATTGACTCTTCAGGCAAAAGACAAAGATGTGAGCATTACGAGCGTTCGCCTCATCGATCTGCAAATCAAGGATCTGGAAATCAGGGGAGCGCATGTGTTAGGGGCCGTAAAAGGCTCACCTATTGTTGTCGGCAACACGTTTTTTGGATTCGAGCACCCGCTATCGGAGAGTAGAGCAATTGACGATCGCGCCATTGCTGCAATCTCGCGCGAATTGCCTCTCAGAGCCGGTCAGTCCGTAACGTATTCCTCTGTGATCGGCGTCACAGTTCCCGGCCAGCTTCGGCGCGGATTCCTGCAATACGTTGAACGGGAGCGGGCTCACCCTTATCGAACTTTCTTGCAATATAACTCCTGGTACGATCTCGGATATTTCAATAAGTACGATGAAAAAGGCGCCGTCGATGTCATCAATGCCTTTGGAACCGAACTCACACGTAAGCGCGGCGTCAAGCTGGATTCTTTCCTCTTTGACGATGGCTGGGATGATGATCGGACACTTTGGAGTTTCCATTCCGGCTTTCCGAATGGCTTTACGCCTGTAACAGAAGCAGCGGCAAAATACGATGCAGCACCCGGCATCTGGCTGTCTCCCTGGGGAGGCTACGGAGAGCCGCATCAACGGCGCGTTAAGTTCGGTAAGGAACACGGGTTTGAAATCAATGAGAAAGGATTCATGCTCTCCGGGCCGAAGTATTACGCACGTTTTCGCGACACGTGCCTGGAGATGATCCGCAAATATGGCGTGAACCAGTTCAAGATCGACGGAACCGGAAACGCAGACCAGGCATTTCCCAGTAGTGAGTTTGACAGCGACTTCGCTGCGGCTATCCATTTGATTGGCGAACTGAGGGCTGAAAAGCCCGACCTCTATATCAACCTTACGACGGGAACGTATCCGTCTCCATTTTGGCTGCGGTATGCCGATTCCATTTGGCGAGGCGGCGAGGATCACAGCTTCGCCGGTGTCGGCAGCTTTCGCCAGCGCTGGATCACGTATCGCGATTCCGATACTTACGCCGGCATCGTTCTATCCGGGCCGCTGTTTCCCCTGAATTCCTTAATGCTACATGGGCTGATCTACGCCAAACATGCCCAACATCTCGATACCGACCCCAACAATGATTTTGGCGATGAAATTCATGATTATTTCGGCACAGGCACGCAGCTCCAAGAGATGTACATCACGCCTGCTCTGCTATCACCGGATAACTGGGACACGCTGGCGGAAGCGGCAAAGTGGTCGCGCGAGAATGCCGATGTGTTGGTGGACACGCACTGGGTTGGCGGCGATCCCGCCATGCTTGAAGTCTACGGCTGGGCTTCATGGTCTTCCCGCAAAGGTATTTTGACGCTGCGCAATCCCAGCGACAAACCGCAAGATTTTTCTATTGACGTTCAAAAAATCTTCGAGCTGCCACCCGGAGCAGCACAACACTACCGCGCGCACAGTCCGTGGCAGAAAGATCGCAGCCAACCTGTGGTCGAGTTGCAAGCGGGAAAAGCCTATACACTCCATCTTCAGGCATTTCAGGTAATCAACCTGGAGGCTCTGCCAACCAACTGACTCCGTTTGCAGGAACTCTGTGGTCTGATTGAACCTGTAGCGAACACTTTGCGGAGCCATTACATCTTCCATTCAGTTCAACTTACGGAGATGTCTCGCTGGCCGGAATTGCTTCTAGGCGAAGGTTGAGATCGCCGCCTTCCTGCAGATGCACGGAGCGGCTGCGATCTTCAAAGGGCTGGAGAAAATCCGGGTTCAGGGATGCACCCCGTTCCAGATCTTCGAAGGCGAATACTTTGTAGTCCCCGGGAACGATGCTTTTCATTGAGAATCTTCCCGACTGGTCGGTCATTGATTGCCGGTAATAACGCGTGTGAGCGGTCCGAGTACCCTCGGGAACGAGCACGACCGAGGCCCCGGCCGCAGGCTGGTCACTGCTCGAAACATCGCCTTCCAGGCGCGCGACTTTGGAGCTGAGCGTGAGATCCAAGGCCGGAAGTGGCTGGCTGCGAGCGACGGTTACGCCGGTTTCAAGCGCGTCCGCGGCTCCTGTAGATTTCATGTAATATCCGGCGGGCAAAGAGGAGAAATTGAGTAGGTACGTGCCCTCGGGAACATCGGTGAACAGGAAGCCGCCGTCTGAGTTCACCGAAGCGTTATCTACGCCGGGCATAAGCGCGGTCACAGAGGAATTGCCTTCAGGTTGAAGTTCAACGCTTATGTGGCTGAGGTCAATCTTGGCTTTGTCGTCGCCCTTATCATCCAAATGAATGCGTCCGCTCACATCGGTTCCGGGGCCGATGGCGATTTCTATTTTACTCAGGTTGACTTTGTCCACATCGACCGGCTTGCTGCCAAAAAACATTTTGCTCTTTTTTGTCTGCGGGTCAACCTGAGCCAGCAGGACGTAGTTTCCGGGGAGGACGTCATGCAATTCGAAATTACCTTTAACGTCCGTTACGCACTGCCGGGTTGAAGAAGGACTTCCGTCGGCGTCGACAAGAGTTACTTCTGCCTGTGTTGCCGGAATCGAATTTCCAGCGGTAAGCACTTTTCCGCTGACATCGACCGTACGGACGGACGGCAGCGTGAGATCGATGCCGGAGAGATCGGCTCCCGGCAGGACGACCAATTCGACGGCGCGAATAAGGTCGCTGCTGCCGGGGTAATATGCGGCGGCATAAGCCTCTTTGGAGGATGACTTACTGGAAGAAGACTTGCTGTGTTCGCCTCCGGAAACTGTGGAAGCACGCAGGTAATAGCGGCCTGGGGCCAGCCCTGGAATTCGATATTCGCCTTCAGGGTTCGTCAATGAAGGGGAGCGCACCCCGTGTAGTTGTTTTTGTCCGCCGTCGTAGAAATATCGCAAGACCTCGACCGACACTCCTGTAAGAGCCTTACCCGCTGCATCCCTGACGTGACCGGCCACAACCGCACCCGGCGTCAGTGGCAGAATCAGGTTGTCAATGTGCTGGTCGGCAACCACGGTAAGCAGTTTGCTGCCAGATCCATTTCCGCCGCGGCGTTGCCCCACATAGTCCTCGCGCGACGCAGAGATCGCGTATCTGCCCGGCGCCAGGCCATCGAGTAAAAAGTGACCCTCGGCATCAGTGCTCGCCGAAGAAAAATGTCTTCCACCTTGTCCCGGCTGAAAATTGCGCGCCCAAACGTTGGCAGACTTGAGCGGCTGGCCGGTAATAACATCCACTACAGTGCCCGAGATGGACGAAGTCGCCTGGGAAGTCGCTTGAGATGGCTGCACATCCTGCGCGCATGCGCAAAAACTTGCAGCGAGGAGGCCCAACAAGATCCCGAAGATGAAGACAATTCTTGCCACTCGATCATCCCAATGATTCGTTAGATGCGTCGGAAAGCCTGTTCTTTCCCACTGATTAGTGTAGTAGACTGTCCACCCCGAAGGGCGATTATCCTCGACTGGAACGGATTTTATGAGCAAACCTCTTGCCAAAAAAGTGCTTTTGATCGGCTGGGATGCCGCCGATTGGAAGATTGCCAACCCACTCCTCGATCAGGGCCTAATGCCCACGCTGGATAATTTTATCAACCACGGAGTGATGGGCAATCTGGCCACGCTGCGCCCCATCCTTTCACCCATGCTATGGAACTCGATTGCTACAGGCAAGCGGGCAGACAAGCACGGGATTCTCGGATTCATGGAACCCGACCCGCAGACGGGCAATGTGCGTCCGGTTACGAGCACTTCGCGCAAGGTTAAGGCAATCTGGAACATTCTTACGCAACGCGGATACAAAGCGCATGTGCTGGGATGGTTTGCCGGCCATCCGGCCGAACCGATCAACGGGATTTCGGTTTCGGATCTATTCCCTTACGCAGTGGGACCACTCGATAAAGAATGGCCGTTGCCTCCGGGAGCGGTTCACCCGGAGAAAATGCGCGACACCTTCGCCAAACTGCGCATGCATCCTGCGGAGTTGACCGAAGCCGCGATTCTTCCCTGGATTCCGCGGGCGGCGGAGATCGATCAGGAAAAAGACAAGAGGCTGCAATCCTTTGCCAAGATTCTTACCGAGAACCTTTCCATTCACAATGCCGCTACGTGGATTCTGAAGAACGAGCCCTGGGATTTTATGGCCGTTTATTACAACGGCATCGATCATTTTTGCCACGGGTTCTCGCACTTTCATCCACCGCGAATGGAAGGAGTGCCGGAGGACCAGTTTGAAATCTATAAAGACGTCGTGAACGGCGCCTACCGTTTTCACGACATGATGCTGGAAACTTTGCTCGACTTGGCTGGGCCGGATGCGACCGTGTTGTTGGTGTCGGATCACGGTTTCCATTCGGATCACTTGCGCCCGCGTGGAATTCCGAACGAACCTGCGGGGCCGGCCGTGCAACATCGTCCCTTTGGCATCATCTGCATGAAGGGTGAGCACATCAAGCAGGATGAACGCATCTACGGCGCAACGTTGCTCGATGTGACGCCGACCATGCTGACGCTTTTCGGATTGCCCGTAGGCCAGGATATGGACGGCCGCGTTCTGGTGCAGGCCTTCGAGCAGCCGCCGGAGATTATTCGTATTCCCAGCTGGGAGCAGGAACCCGGAGAGGCCGGCATGCATCCCTCCGATTTGCGCATGGACCCGGCGGCGGCGCAAGCGGTTCTGCAACAGTTTGTAGCGCTGGGCTACATCCAACCTCCGAGCGAGGATCAGGCGAAGGCCGTCGAAGTAGCGGTGCGCGAGCAACAATATAATCTCGCCGCCAACCTGCTGGATTCGCGCCGCTATCACGATGCTCTGCCGATCATGGAAGAGCTCGCCAAGAAATGGCCGGATCAGAGCCGCTTCGCGCAGCAACTCGCGCAGTGCTATCTCGCATTGCGCCGTCGCGCCGAGGCGAAGGCAATTCTGGAGGATCTAATTGCAAGGCCGCCGCAGCCTCCTCCAAAACCAAAAGGGGAACAATCCCCGGCAAATGAGGAGGTCGCGACAGTTCCCGCAACTGCGCTTGCCGAACAACTTTCTCCGAAACAACCTTCTGGAGAACAAGTTTCAACTGAACCCGTTTCTGCTGAGCCTGAAACACCCAAGCCTCGTCCCTGGGCCGACTTGCTGATGGGCGTCATTCAGTTTGAAGAAGGCAACATGGATGAGGCTCTGACCAGCTTGTTGAAAGCTGAGAGCTTCGATCCGAGGCTCCCCGATCTGCACCTGCGCATCGGCGAAGTTTATTTGCGGCAAAAAAGAACCGAGGACGCCGAACGCGCATTCCAGCGCGCTCTGGAAATCGACGGCGACAGCCCCGCGGCCCATTTGGGCCTAGCCATGGTCCATCTGCGGAAGCGGCGCAATGAAGAGGCAGCAGAGCAGGCACTGCATGCGGTCGGGTTGCAGCATTTCCTTCCCCTCGGTCATTTCTATTTGGGAGTAGCGCTGGCGCGGCTTGGCCACCGCGAGCGCGCGGCGCTGGCGTTTGAAACTTCACTCACCATGTTGCCCGGTTTGATTGCCGCGCATCGGTGGTTGGCCGCTTTGTATCAGCAAGCAGGAGGCGATCCCGAAAAAGCCGCGCGGCACCGGGAAATCTATTTGCAGATGCGGCGGCGGCGCGAGATCAAAGCCGAAGCCTGATCGCGCATCCGCCCAACGGTTGCCCACGATTGAGCCTTGACAGAGCGAGGGTGTATGGAAAATCATCGCCTTGCCGTTGGGCTTCAGTTTCAGTTCACCCCTGAATAGAGATACTCGTGTAACCCACTTTCGAAAAAGCTCTTGCCTATGTCCTTCGCATCTCAGACGCGATTGTGTCGCCGCCCGCTATAATCCTCCCGGAATGAATCGCGAACAAAAACTAGCAGAGTTGCAACAACGCAATCACCTCGCCGAAGAAGGCGGCGGAGCCGCCCGCCGCGAACGCCAGCACAAAGAAGGCAAGCTCTCCGCCCGCGAGCGCATCGACTTCCTGCTCGACGACGGCACCTTCGAAGAAACCGACAAACTGGTCACCCACCGCGCCACCGATTTTGGCATGGCCGAACAAAAATATTACGGCGACGGCTTCATCACCGGCTACGGCCGCATCGAAGGCCGCCTGGTCTACGTCTTCGCCCAGGATTTCACCGTCTTCGGCGGATCGCTTTCCGAAACCAATGCCGCCAAAATCGTCAAGATTATGGATCTCGCCGCCAAAATGGGTGCGCCCCTCATCGGCCTCAACGACTCCGGCGGCGCTCGCATTCAGGAAGGCGTCATGTCGCTCGCCGGCTACGCCGACATTTTTCTGCGCAACACTCTCTACAGCGGAGTCATCCCGCAAATCTCCGCGATCATGGGCCCCTGCGCCGGCGGCGCGGTCTACTCGCCCGCCATCACCGACTTCGTCCTCATGGTCGATAAAACTTCCTACATGTTCATCACCGGCCCCGACGTGATCAAGACCGTCACGCACGAAGAAGTCACCAAAGACCAACTCGGCGGCGCAACTACGCACAACGAAACCAGCGGCGTGGCGCACTTTCTGGCGCATGACGACAAAGAATGTCTATCGATGGTGCGTGAACTGTTGAGTTTTCTGCCCTCGAACAATCTCGACGACCCGCCGCGCAAGCCGACAACAGATTCAATCGACCGTGCGGATAAAGCCCTCGACACGCTTGTTCCCGAGCAATCCAACCAACCCTACGACATGAAAGACGTCATTCACACCGTCATCGACGACGGATATTTCTTCGAAGTCCAGGAACACTTCGCCAAGAATATGGTCGTCGGCTTCGCCCGGCTCGACGGTAAACCAGTCGGCATCGTGGCCAACAATCCCGCTATGCTGGCCGGCACGCTCGACATCAATGCCAGTGTCAAAGGCGCGCGCTTCGTCCGCTTCTGCGACTGCTTCAACATCCCTCTGGTCACCTTCGAAGACGTTCCCGGCTTCCTC
>Ga0209006_10000330_pt1 | contig 48095 bp, 40 predicted proteins | sample JacPin_JW_Ref_O2_FD_188567 | JGI IMG/M metagenome (GOLD analysis project Ga0209006, IMG submission 188567) | Forest soil microbial communities from Algoma, Ontario, Canada - Jack Pine, Ontario site 1_JW_Ref_O2 (SPAdes) (version 2) | ecosystem: Environmental > Terrestrial > Soil > Boreal...
CGGACCGAACAAATCGCTCTATTCTGGCGATGAATTCCCCACAACCGGGCTATGATCGGCTCAATTGAATCCTTGCGGCAAGGGGTTTTCTATGCGTTTCCCGGCTCGAGCCGCGTTGGCCGTAATCGTAATCCTCCTTGTTCTGACTGGAGCATCGGTCCAGGGCGCCGAAGATCCGATCAATATCGGCTTGATCCCGGATGGCTTGACCCAGCAAGAAAGAGCGCCATTGCGGGACTACCTCAGTCGGGCGATGGGGCGACAGGTGAATCTTATTGTCCCGGAGGTCTATAGCGAGACGGTGAGTCATCTCGCGGATGGATCGTACGATTTTGCCTGCCTGGGCGCGCTGATGTATGTGCTGTCGCGTGAGAAATTGGGAGTCATCCCGCTCGTCCAGCGTGTCACGGACCTGCAATTCCATTCGGTGTTCATCACGGGCGCCGGCTCGTCGATTAATTCTCTTCGCGACCTGAAGGGCAAGCAATTCGCATTTGGCGACATCAGCTCGGCCAGCGCACATCTGATGCCGTATCGCGAACTGAAGCAGGCGGGGATTGATCCAGAAAAGGATCTCCTGATTCGCTACAGTGGAAGCCATCCGGCGACCGCCGCAATGGTGCAGGCCGGCGTGGTTGAAGCTGGAGTTCTGGACGAAACGGTTTACAACTCCATGATCCAGCGGGGAAAGGTCGACAAGAAGAGAGTCCGGGTTTTTTATACCTCCAAGCCTTTTGTCGATTATGTATACGTTGCGCGCAAGGATGTGCCCGAAGCGGAGCGGGAAAGATTTTCTCGCGCTCTTTTGGCTTTGAAGGAAGGCACCGACGACACTGTGTTGAAGGTGCTGCGCGGCAGGCATTTTGTCGTGGCCACCGATCAGGAGTACGGAACCGTGCGGCAGATTGCGCGTGAACTGAAAATGTTCTGAGGCGCAGCTATGGCCCGAGAATCAGCGTCCGTAGGCGGCGCTGGCGGCCAGAGGTTTGCGATGGAAGGTGTATCCGTCGAAGGTTTCTGAGCGGAAGTTCAGATTGGGCGCACTGAGCTTTTCCGTTTGGCTCAGGAAAAGATATCCGCCGGGCTCAAGATAGAGGTGCAGGCGCTCGATCAGAGCGGTGCGTTGCGCGCGGGAAAGCGATGGCAGCACGTCCATGCAAAAGATACAGTCGAAGCGACCGATGTAGACAGGACGCACCAGGTTCATAACGTTAAAGGTGACCATGCTGCGCAGGCGGGCTTTGACCAATAGGTGCGCGGCTGGAGAAGCGCTGAATGGGTTGAGAGCGGAATATGGACGCGAACCGGTTGGCGGATGGCTGTTGGGCCGCTCCGAATCTTCATGTAATTCGTCGTCTCTGTCTTTGTCATTTTTCGACAGGTCTGTGGGTAGGCGATTTTCCGGTTCCCGGCCGCGGCTGGCGGCTCCGATCTTCGAAAAACAGGCACGGATGGAAGCGGGTGGAAGTCCGTCCAAAGCCGACTGCGGATATAGGCCACGCTCGGCGATCTGGATCGACGCGGGCAGCAGGTCACTGCCTATGATTTGTACAGCCCAATCTTTTGCGCTTGGTGTATTTTGCCCGTTCATCGGCGGTGCAACTTCAGTGATCCCTCCGTTACGAGCCGTGCCGTATCGTCCTTTGCCATCCTTCTCTTTTGCGTCTTTCTCTCGAATAGCGGTTGCCGCAGCGCCGCTGACTCCGTTTGCGTTGGCGGCGGAAGGTGCGTTGCAGACGGCCATGGCAATTGAATAGGCTTCTTCGCCGGTAGCACAACCGGCGCTCCAGATGCGGACCTGGCCGCCCTCCGCTAACTTCCGCAAATAAAGCTGCGGCAGGACCTGCCGGGCCAGGGCATTCATGGCGCCGGGATGGCGAAAAAATCCCGTCGTAGTGTCCAGCAGGCCGTCGAGAAATTGCGGAATGAGAACAGGATCCCGATCCGAAGAGCGCAGGCGATCAAACAAAGGGGCTGTGGACTCCATCTGCTGGCTTTCTAAGTAGCTCGCAACATGATGGGCCAGGGCATTGTTGGGGCAGTCCAGCAGCGTGCCGGTCTGGCGCTCAACCAGCAAGCGCAACTCGGAAAGTTCGTGCTCGAGAATTGTGCCTCTGGCCATAAGTTTGTGCATGAACTCTTCCCCCGGCTTCTTGCAATGGATCGAATGTTTCGGGGGAGGATGGGTTTTAGCTATCAGCTTCCAGTTTCGGTTGTTTCATTTTCCTTGATGCACGGATTTTTCATCTTCGATTTCATTTAGCTGCCGGCCGCTGCGGCATAAGGCCTGCCGGAATCTCTTCCCGCTTGCAAGGCGGCGACATTTAACTCCTTCTCCAACGAGGAGAAGCGCTGCAAAATTTCGTTGATGCGCAGGGTCATGTGGCGAATGGTTTCAATCTGCGCGCGTACCGGTGCGGAAAGCGATCCCGGCTCAAACAGCAATAAATCGGAATTGCCCAAGACCGTGGTTAAGGCATTATTCAGGTTGTGGCGCATTTCGAGCATATAGCGGCCCAGGGTGGCCTGCCGTTCGAGCGCGGCACAGGCCAGTTGGGCAGCACGAACGCGGGTTTCGGCACGGGAACGGTGTGCGGCTTCGTTTGCCGCCATGACCAAAACCTCAAGCCAGCTTTCTTCGCGGCGCAGGACGGTGACCCGGGGCCAGCGTTCACGAACGAGCTGCGCGGTTTGCGGATCGAGAGAGGTGAAGAACACGGGCTGGCCGGTGGAGTGCAGAGGTTCAAGGACGATTGAGAGGAGTTCGCGGCGCAGTTCGCCAACGATAGCGACATCAAAAGTGTCGGCGGCAAAGCGGGGCCAGAGATCTCCGCTGACCAGGGTAAATGCTGGGACGACGCGTTCCATCTGCCAGCGCGCGGTGATGCGCCGGGAAAAATCCACACCGTCGGAGATGATCAATACAGTTGGCTGGTCCACGTTGGTATCGTTTATCGGTTGCTCTGGCTCTTGTGCTTTTAGCACGGCTTTTTCTATAGCAGTGCTAAAAGCGTCAAGCGGCCCAAAAGCATTTTCCGGTTTCTATTTTTTCTTTTTCGGTGGTGGAGTGTCGTCTGCGTCCCACTCCGGTGACGCCGTCACTTCGAATTCCGGAGCATCCATAGGAACAGGCTTTGGCCGCGGATCTTTTGTGTCGGTTGTGCTGCCGAATTCGTTGGAAGTATTGCCAGAACCTGCACCTGCGGCAGCGGCTCTCGCTTCGCCTGGGGACTTAGACGGCACAGGGTTGGCTGAACCAGGGCCATCTACTTGGGCGGCAGCACTGCCACGTCCCAGAGCATGTTCCACGGAGGCGCGGAGATCGACGAGCATGCGCAAAGGCTGGCCAGACGAGTATTCGGCCTGAAACAAGACCTTCCACGACTGGCAAATCATGCGCAGGCGCGAGACCGGTTCCTGCTCGGAGAACTGGGCGCGGCGGCAATCGATGGTTTCGACGCCGTTTTCGTCCAACTCGTCCAGCCCATCGAGAATTACATTGAGGTCACCGTGCATCAATCGGAAGAAGACGCGCCGCATCAGGTAGCCGTAACGGGTAAATGCGACCAACGCGATGGGCAGGAAAAACAGATCGCCGGCCTGAGCTTTGGCTTTGCGTCCTTGTTCAAGAACACCGCTGTGCAGCAGCTCGTCGAGCGAACGGCAACGGCGCGCGGAATCGAGCACCCGGTCGAGGGCATTGAGCCAGACCGGAGTCTTTAAGTCCACCTGTCCGAGCACTTGATCCAGCGCCCGAGCCACGTAATCCAGATCGACTTCGTTATCGAGCTGAGACGGAGCAGCCTGACTGAAATATTGCACCAGGAGAAAATCGACTTTGTCGCGGACGGCGTCGTTCTTGGATGTTTGCGCGAGAAAATACTGCATCAGGTCCACCAAACCCTCATGGGCGACCATCGAGCTGGTCTGCAGGAATTGGCGGAATTGGTGCGCCTGAATGCGCTGGTCGAGTTCCGCGACCCACTGAATGGCCTGCTTAGCTTCTTCATCACCCGGGATTTCGCCGGCTTCGGCAAGCGCGGGGCAGGGTTCAACGTCGATGACGAACTCGCGGGCGATCTCGAAGTAGACAGGATACAGACGGCAGGCCAACTTCCACTGCGTGGCCAAGTCTTGCGGAGGCGGCGAAGGGGTCATGATTTCACGATCCAGTTGGGCACATCTCTCATAAACCGCGCGGCAACCACGGCTTTTCCAGGATGGTATTGCACGGCAACCACGGAAGCTTCAACATCGAGCGAACCATCGGAATTGCGGAGGCGCAACACGTCGGCAAACTCCAGCGGAGTTGTGCAAGCGAAAAAAATTTCGCGGGGCGTGCCAAATTCGATGACAGTGCTTTCGCCGAAATTTTGCGATGGCACCTTAATTGAACTGTCAGCATGGGCCATTTGTACGGGGATGCGAACCGGAACAGCCTCCGGAAAAAATCGTGCCAGTCCGGCCACGGTGCTGGTGGCCTGTTTTGCTCGTCCCGTAGCTGTGGCGTGCGGCGCCAACCGAATCGAGTTCCCTTTCAGCGTTGAGGCTCCCAGTGCTGGCCTCGCGGCAGGTCTTCAATAGTGCGAACAAAAGAGTGCGGCGTTGGCTCTCCCTCTTCCCGGTTAGAAAGAGCTTTAGAGAGCCCCGAGTCCGCAGTTATGGCAAGCATAGGAGCACTTGGGACACCACCGCATTACACGGAAGGACTAGCACTGAGGTGGCTGTCTTTTCAGCGGGTTAGGAGCGGAACCAAGGGCGTGGGTTTAGCGAATTACGAGAGCGGAAGTCTCAGGCTGAGACGAGAATCTCACTTTTTAGGATAGACGTAGCCAGATTCTCTTCGACGGATCATCTCACCCGCGACTAAGCGATCACGGCGAGGCCTTTCTTCTCGACCAACGACAGCAACTTGAGCGAGGCTCCCGAAGGCCGTTTCTCGCCGCGCTCCCACTTGCTGACCAGGCTGCTGGTGACGTTTAGGTAGTTGGCGAAAACGGTCTGGCTGACGCGCTCTCTCTCCCGAATGGCTCGAATCTCCCTCGGTTTCAGCGGCCGGACAGCGGTAAGGCAGGCATCGTCGAACTGCCGCATAGTTCGTTTGCCGATGGCTCCGACATCTCGCAGCGCCTCCATGGTCTCATGGATGGCGGACATGGCTTCGCTTCGATAGTTCTTCTTCATAGGCATTTCACCTCGATAAAATCGCCCCGGGTTAAGAGCTCGGTCAGCAGCTTCTCGGTCAGACCTAGAACGTGCTTCGCTGCTTTCTTGAACTCCTCCCGCTCATGGTCGTCGATGTTTGCGCGCTTGCTTTTTGCAAATCCATAAATAAAGAATGCCCGCGATCCGCGCCGGAAAAAAATTATGCTGCGATACCCTTTCGATTTTCCTCGCCCCGGTCTGGCAATCCGCTGCTTAATCACTCCGCCGCCAAGATCGGCGTCAATCTGGCCCGCTTCGGCTCGAGCCACAGCTTCCAGCAAGGCCGAGTTCGTAATCCCTTCCTTGCGGGCAAAGTGGTCAAACCCCTTGGACTTGAAGATTCGCAAAGCTAGTCTAACTATGATTCTATAGGACTAAGTGCTATAGATACAACTACGGCGTGTGGGGTTCCGCCTTCGATCTTAATCGTTGGCATCATTACAAAGCGGCTATCGGCCAAGCCCCTCACGGGCTAACAATTGAGACCGTGATCCATGGGACAAAAACAGGAAGGGTGTGCGGACAACGCTCACTGCAGTGCGTGGCTTGAAGTTCCCGAGGATGATCCGCCGCTGATGTTGTAGCGTTTCAGTTTGCGGTAGAGCGTGGCGCGGCTGATGCCCAGCATGCGGCCGGCCAGGGCTTTGTCGCCGTTGACCTGCTGGAAGACGCGTTGGATGGTGGCGCGTTCGATGTCTTCGAGGTCGGTCGAAGATGGAACGGTTCCGCGGGTCGCAAGACCGATCTCTGCTTCCACAGCCGCACCATCCGACGGTGTCGCCAATATCCCGGCTTCGGAGGTAGGCGAAGTGCTGGCGATGGCCGGGGGTAGGTCGCCGAGATCGATGAGTTGTCCATCTCCGAGGGCGACGGCGCGCTCGACGCAGTTTTCCAACTCGCGCACATTGCCCGGCCAGTCATATTGGATCAGGGCTTTCATAGCGGCGTTGGAGACGCGCAAGTCGGCACCGGGAGCGTAACGCTCGAGAAACCATTGCACCAACATAGGGATATCGCTTCGTCGTTCGCGCAATCCGGGGACGTGGACCGTGACGACGTTAAGCCGGAAGTAGAGATCTTTGCGGAACGCTCCGACTTTGTAGGCGGCTTCGAGATCACGGTTCGTCGCAGCCATAATGCGCACATCGACCTTGACACGTTGATTGCTGCCCACTGGGCGGACTTCTTTTTCCTGCAGGACGCGCAGCAGCTTGGCTTGCAATTCCAACGGCAATTCGCCGATCTCGTCGAGGAACACTGTGCCGCCATTCGCTGATTGAAACAATCCCTGCTTCGACTTTAACGCGCCGGTAAACGCGCCTCTTTCATAGCCGAACAGTTCGCTTTCGATGAGCGTGGGCACGAGCGACCCACAGTCGACCGCAACGAACGGGCGGTTGGAGAAGGCTCCGCGATAATGCATAGCGCGCGCTACAAGCTCTTTGCCGGTGCCGCTTTCGCCGAAGATCAATACCGGAGTGCGCGTGTCTTTGAGGCGGGAGACCATGCGCAACACTTCCTGAATTTTGGCTGACGATCCAACGATGCCATGGACTGCGGTTTCCGAGTCCATGCGCTGGCGCAGAAATTCATTCTCTTCCACCAAGCGGACTTTCTCCGCCATGCGGCGAAGAAACAGACGTAACTCTTCGAGCGGCGAGAAGGGCTTGGTGATGTAATCGTAGGCGCCGAGCTTCATGGCCTGGACTGCGGTTTCGATGGAGCCATGACCGGTCATCAGAGCAACTTCAGTGCGAGGCAACAGCTTTCTTACTTTCTCCAGGAATTCGAGGCCTGACATGTGAGGCATGACCATGTCGGACAGAACCATGTGGGCGGGGTGCTCTTCGAGGAGGGCCAAGGCGGAATCGCCGCTTTCGGCCTCCATGCAGATGAACCCCAGGGCTTCGCCGACGGTGGCACAGAGTTTTCGGATGCTCTGCTCGTCGTCGACGATGAGCAGGCGGATGCGCAAGTCTTCACTCGTAATACCGTGACTGAGATTGTTCACTGGGCTTTCCCTATTGTTTTAGAAACGATGTCGATGAACTGCTGCACGCGAAACGGCTTCTCGACGCAGGGAGCGCCGGTTTCGCGCAGGGTAGCTACGGTTTCTTCATTGGCAATATCGCCGGTGATGAAAACAATTTTGGAAACCAAGTCCGGGCGATGGCGGGAGATCCACGCGTGGACCTGCGCGCCATCGACGCCGCCGGGCGTACGCATGTCGGAGACGATGCCCAGGAATTCGCCGCCAACCAGCAGGCGCAAGGCGTCGACTCCGGATTCGCAGCAGACGACGGGATAGCCGCTGCGTTCGAGCGCCGCCTGCACATAGGCCATGACGGCAGGTTCGTCCTCAATGAGTAGCACGGGCATGACAGCAGGCTTGAAAGCTGGGAGGTTCATGTTGGGATCACTCCTGCGGCCACGCCGAGGGACGAGGTATGAGCCGCTGCGGGCAGGCGAACCACGAACGTCGCTCCCTGCCCGTCACTGTTGTTGTGACAAAGGATGTCGCCACCGTGCTCCTTCACGATGCCGTAACAAATGCTCAGGCCGAGACCGGTTCCCTTGCCGATCTCCTTGGTGGTGAAAAATGGATCGAAAATGCGATCGGGATGAGAGATGCCCTGGCCGTTGTCACAGAAGGAAACTTCGACGGCACCGCTGGACTTGACTGTCATAATCTCGATACGCGCGGGACGGCCGATTTCGTGGACCGCATCGTAGGCGTTGTTGAGGATATTCAGAAAAACCTGCTGCAATTGCTGCGCGTCGCCGATGACATCAGGCAGGCCTTCGTCAAGGTGCTCGATGATTTCGACGCCGTGACTGTTGAAGTCGTAAGATCGCAGTTGAATGGTGCGCCGCAAGATGAGATTCAAATCGAGAGCATTGCGCTGGGGCGGCATTTGCCGGGCGAAGCTCAGCAGGTTCTGGACGATCTGCTTGGTGCGCTGGGCTTCCTGAAGGATCACGCGAAGATCTTTGCGGGCGTTCTCCGGCAGTTCGGTATTTTCCATGAGCAGGTCGGCGAAACCGAGAATCGCGGTCAGCGGATTGTTGACTTCGTGAGCTACGCCCGAGACCAATTGACCCACGGCAGCCATCTTTTCGGCATGGATCAATTTATCCCGCAGCAAAGCTGAGTCTGTGATATCGGTGAGCACCACCACGATGCTGGTGACCGTTCCCTGCTCGTCGCGCATGGGGCTGAGGTTGGCCGAAAACTGCCCGACGACGCCGCTGCCGCGCAACACCTGCAATTCCAGGTTGTCCACCTGGTGTCCGTTCAAAGTATTCTGAATGGCTTCGGCCATCGCGCGCACGAAGCCCGGAGCCGCCAGTTCCAGAAGCGGGCGGCCGAGGAGATCGCGCAACTGAAAGCCGGAATCGCTCCAGCGGCGATTGGCGTAGCTGATCAGGCCAGCGATATCCGCGACGAGAATCAGACTCTGCGTATTGTTGAGAATTTTTCCGGAGAAATCGCGCTCACGATGCAATTCGGACTGATAGGTGCGCAGGCCGGTCACATCGAGCATCAGTCCGCGGATCTGCACCAATTCGCCGGAATTCGAATAGAGCCCAAAAGCGTTGATGAGAACGTGGATGGGAGAACCATTCTTGCAACGCAGTGTCGCTTCAAAATTCCGGAGGTGTCCCAACTCCTTCATGGCTTCGGCGTGTTGCAGGCGCTGGTCGGGAGAAAAGTAAAGCTGTTCGGCGATGTCAATCTGCAGGAGTTCTTCGCGGCTGTCGTAGCCCAGCATATTCACCAAAGCTTCATTGACTTCAATAAACCGCCCCGCGGGAGTGCTGAAGAAGAGTCCTTCCTGAATGTTGTCGAACAGTTCGCGATAGCGGCGCTCGGCTTCGCGGCGGTCGCTGATGTCTTTGAGCACGTGGATGGTTTCCACTCCCTCGCTGGAAACGCCTTGAAGCCGGGAGGTGGAAACCAGGTAGGTGCGGTCGAGCAAAGGATGCACGAATTCGTCGGTATCCTCTGACATGGAACGGCAGAAGGGACAGGAATAAGACGCGCCGTCGCCGGTCACCGCCAGCAGCGAACGCATGTTCATGCCCATTAACTCAGCGGGAGAGACGCCGATCATGGCCGCGAACGACCGGTTGACGCGAAGAACTTTATCGGCCTGGTCGTGGACTACGACGAAATCGCTGATGGCGTCGAAGATCTCCAGCCAGTGGCGGTTGGCCTGTTCCGTGCGCGAGGACAGGCGGAGATTGTGCAGAGTAGTGGAGGCATGGGCGGCCAGAGCTTCGAGGAATATGCGATCCTCTCGATTCGGCGCGCGTCCAGAAAGACACAGCAGGCCAGAAAAATCTTTGCCCGTACCAGGAAGCCTCACGATGGTGCAATCGTCCCATCCGAGCGCGGCCGCAGCCGCCGGGTTCAACAACTCTGCCGCTGGGCCGGAGAGCACCGTTTCCGAATGCTGCACCGTGAAATCGTTGAGCGCGGCAATCAGCATGCGGTCCCTATCGTGGACGATACTGCTGGCGTCGGTTAAAACTGCGATCTGAGTTTCCGCCACGCCATGTCCGAAATCCGTGGGACGAGATTCCCCAGTCCGCAAAGAAGAACTCGTCTGCTCGGGCGTGGATTCAACTGGAGGATACACAGCAGCCATCTGCAGGCGTCCATCCTCAAACAAAACCAGAGCACCGGAGCGGAAGCTTGCGAGTTCGCAGGCTCGGCGCAAAAAACGTGGCAAGAAATCGGATACGGAGAGAATGCCATCGCTTTCGCCAGCCAAGTCAATCATGGCTTCCGCGCGGCGACGGTGCTGTTCGGAAAGATGCAGATTGCGCGCTACCTCCAAAACCACTGCGGCCTGGTTTGAGAGGGCGCGGGCCCGGCGGGTATCTTCCGCCGAAATGCTCTTGCTCTCGAAACGGTCGAGCAGCCCGAACATGCCCAACAGATTTCCTCCCGCGTCCATCAGGGGAACGGCAAGGAACTGTTGAACGTTATATTTGGCAACCACCTCCAAATTCACGCCCGCCATTTTGCTGGCATCATCAGTCGAGAAAACTTCCTTCGCACGCAAGGCACAAGTGGCTACGCCTTCGGGAAATATCTGATCCACGCGGCGTGCTTCACCTTTTTCCACGGCGTAGCGAGTGTGGAAGACTCCTTCTTCATAGAGGGCGATAAAACATCGTCCGAAGCCAAGAAAGTCCGCGGCGCGCACTACAAATGCCTGAAGAAAATGTTCCAGGCCGCCGGCGGAGCTGAGTTCGGAAGAAATTTCCAGCAACTGGTGCAATTCATGGGCCTGCGCCTGGGCTGTGGAATACAGCTCTGCATGCGCGACAGCGACGGCGCCGAAGCCTGCCAGAGCGGCGACCAGAGCCTTTTCTTCCGCCGTGAACATGCCTTCCTGGCGGGGATAGACAAGAATCGCACCCTGCGTCCGGGAAGTACGGAAGGGCGCGGCGATCATCATTCCGGGAGAAACCAGGCTGCCTAACGAATGAGCGTCCGCTCCCAGAGATAACGTGATGGGCTCACCGGCGCTGACTGCGCGTTGCGCCAGATCGGCCGCGAAACGAATCATCTGCCGGTCGTGACGGGCGCGAACAGAATTGGCCAGCTGTGCCGTTTCGGCGGAAACCGCACGCAACTCAAAGGGGCCATCGCGGCGCAGCAAAACGCAGACCAGCCGGGTTCGCAGGAGCAGGCGCACGCGATCAGCCAAAGCTTCGATGACCGCGGAAACATCGGGAGTTCCGCGCAGGGCCTGGGCCGCGTCGGCGAGGATTTCGGCTTTTCGCTGTTCCTCGCGCGAGGCCTGAGTGAGCCGGGTAGCCTCGAGCAGGCTGCCCAACTGCCCGGCCAGAATCGTCGCCTTGGCCGCCAGATCTTCGTTGAAAAAACTCGGGTTGGTATCGTGCAGAAAGGTGACGGCACCGATCACTTCCGTAAACACGACCAATGGGGCAGCCATCAGAGAACGAGCGCCAAATTGTTCCGCCGCCGGAAATGTGGCGGAACGGACGTCATTGAGAAAAATCGTGCGCCGGTGGCGCACGGCTTCCGCGGTTACCGCGCTATCGTGCGGGCGCAGTCGCAAACCTACAAATTGATCGGCCAGCTTGCCATCGGCATGCTCGCCCAAGAGCTCGCCTTCGGGCTGGCATCGCCAGAAATAAACGCCGGTGATCCGGAAGAATTCTCGAGTAGTCCGGCAGAACAGTTCGATCAGGCGCGGGGCGCTGGAGCTCTCGCTGGCTTGGGCCGCGATTCGCAATAAGAGTTTCTGGAATGCCTCATCCGAGCCGGTGCTGCCCAGGCTTGGCGGGACCAGCGATTTGCTGCCTAGCATATTCAGCGCGTCACCAGTATGAGGAGTAGGTTCACGATTCACAAGTGATTGAATCTAAATGGAAACTAACTTTCATCTCAATTTGAGTCAAGGAAAATGGACATGGGGTGCCTTCACGTGCAATCCCCGCAAGGGCAAAATGAGAATGTAGCTCAAAATGAGAATGCCTGTCTCCCCAAGACTGCTTGCGGCAACTACGTTCGCTCTTGAACTTCCGCTAAGTCCAGACTATGCAGCGAGATGCGCAAAGTGACTTTGGTTTTCTTGTTTGCAGATATGTGGCCCCGGCTTTGCACGCAGAAGGATCGAGATTTCTCGACCAAGGAGGGAGTTTGACTCGCCGACCCATAGTGGCGCTTGTGGCCGCGCTCACCTTGTTCACATCAGTCTCAATCGGTGCCCGAGGACAATCGCAGAATGACGCACTGATTCGGCGGGCCAAGAGCAAAGTGCAGCCCGTCTATCCCGAACTGGCGAAAAAAATGAGCATCGTTGGCACCGTAAAAGTTGAAGTCATGGTGGCGCCGAATGGCACGGTCAAGGATGCGAAGGTTGTTGGCGGTCATCCGGTCCTGGCCGGCGCGGCTCTGGATGCCGCGAGGAAGTGGCGTTTTGAGCCGGCTTCAACGGAAAGTTCGGGAGTCATCGACTTCAAATTCGAGTCCCACTGAGCCCTGGAACGCGAGTGTGCTGGGGAGAGGAATGGCATGACAATCGGCAAGAAGTTATACGGAAGTTTCGGAATCATCCTCACCATGGTGGTGGTGCTGTTTGGCGTGAACTGGTTCGCGGTCCAGCGCGAGCATGCGGCCAAATCCGCAGCAGCGGCCTCGCTCGAACTGACCGACGCCACCAACTCCCTGCGCTTCCAGATGATGCAAAACCGGCTCTACCTCAGCAACTACCTGCTCAGCGGCGACACCCGCGAAGTGGACCGCATGAACGAAGGGTTACGGATTCTCAGCGATCGCCTGGAACAGGGCAAGTCTCTGGCCGATTCGGAGCAGGAAAAATCGGCCATGTCCAGAGTGCAGCAACTGGAACAATCATGGGGCAAGGAATTCGCGCAACCCCTCATCGATAAGCGCAAAGACGTCGACTCGGGCAATGCTACGGTCGCCGAGTTACAGATTTACTATTTGCAGAAAGACGCCTCCTCCTGGGTCAAGAATTCCACCGACGCACTGGACGTAGCGGATGGAGAAAACCGCAAGCTGGTCGAAGCGCGGCGAAAATCGGATGAGACAGCGGCCACCGCAACCATTATCGTTTCGCTGTTAAGCACCATCGTGGCGCTGATCGTCGGCGTCGTGATCGCCTACCGCACCGCGAAGTCCATCACCAAACCGCTTTCCGATCTGATGCACGTGGCGAGGCAGATTGGCAATACGGGGGATCTCGAACACAGCATCGACTTGAAACGGGACGATGAAATCGGCGAACTGGCGCGCAGCTTCGCCAAGATGGTCACCTACCTGAAAGAGATGGCATCGGTTTCGGAATCGATTGCCGGCGGCGACCTGACCGTAGAAGTGAAACCGCGTTCGTCCCACGACACATTGGGTCACGCCTTCGCCCGCATGGTCGAAGGTTTGGCGGGCCTGGTGCGCAGCGTACGGGATGCCTCGTCGCAAGTTGCCAGCGCTTCTAACCAAGTAGCGGGAGCCTCCGACGACTCGGCCAAGGTGGGATTGCAAGCCTCTTCCGCCATTGACGAAGTTACCAGCACCATGCACGAGATGAGCGTGAACGTGCAAAACATGGTGAAGAGCACGCAGGTACAAGCTTCGAGCGTGAGCGAAACCTCCGCTTCCATCGATCAGATGGTGGCTTCGATTCAGCGCGTGGCCGACACGGCAAAAGTCTTGCTGGATATCTCCAACCGTTCGCGCGAAGAGGTTCACAGCGGCATCGCCACGATGGAGAAAGCCACCGACGGGTTGAATCGCATCAACGTCACCATCACTTCTTCAGGCGAAATTATCGGCGTGCTGGGGCAGCGGGCCGACGACATCGGGGCCATCATTGAAGTCATCGACGATCTGGCCGAGCAGACGAACTTGCTGGCCTTGAACGCCGCCATTGAGGCGGCGCGAGCGGGCGAGCATGGGCTGGGATTTGCCGTTGTCGCCGACGAAGTGCGCAAGCTGGCAGAAAAATCGGCGCAATCGACCAAGGAAATTTCCGAACTTATCCAGAGCATTCAGAAAGAAGCGCGCAAGGCTGTCGAAAACATGAACCGCTCCACCAGCATCGTGAACGAAGGCCTGGAACAGGGAGGAGCGCTGAACGCGGCGTTACGCAAGATCTCAAGCGTCGTCACCGAGGTCTACAAGTTCGCGCAGGAAATTGGCGCGGCCACTAATGAACAATCGCACGGCTCCTCGCAAATCGCGCGCGCCACGACAAGGTTGAACGAAATCACCCACGAGATCAACTCAGCAGTCGAAGAGCAGGCTTCAGGAGCTCAGGCCGTGGTCAAGGCCATGGAGCGCATGCGCGAACTGGTGCAGCAATCCACGTCCGGTTCTACCGAACTGGCGGCTTCTTCGGAACAGATGTCGAAGATGTCGCGTGGCCTGCTGGAATTCCTGGATCGCTTTGCCCTGGAAGATGCCACGCACTCGCACAACACCTTCGAGGAACCCAATCCGCGAGCCGCCAGGCGGGCCGCAGCGGGAGCTCGTTTCTAACCCGGATTCCCGAGAAAACATTGAACCGCGAACTCCATGTCGTCGGCTTTCAGGTGGGACGCGAAACCTATGGCGTGCCCATCACTTCCCTGCACGAAATCGTGCGGGTACCCGAGATTACGGCTGTACCAGACGCTCCCGGCTACCTCGAGGGCGTGATCAACCTGCGCGGCAAGATTGTTTCGGTGATGGACCTGCGCAAACGCTTCGGCGAGAAACAAGTTTCGCTGGGCAAACACAACCGCATTCTGGTTGTGGAACATGCTGGAAAGCTGGCCGGCCTGATCGTAGACTCCGCGTCCGAGGTGCTGAAGATTCCAGCCGCGGACGTCGACCCGCCCCCGGCGGTGTTTCAGGAAGGCGGAGGTTTGAACTGCGTGACCGGGCTGGGAAAAGTAAAGGGGCGTCTGGTGGTGTTGCTCGATATGAGCAAACTGCTGGCTCCCGGCAGTCTCAAGACCAAGGCTGAAAACGCCGCGGCCAAAACCGAGGCCCGCGCGGCTTCAGTACGCTGAAGGAAAGTCGTCATCTCGTTGCACTCAGCATGAATTTATAGCGAGGGCTGGTTGAACGTCCGAAGAAAACAGGAACGAGCATGAGCACAACCGGAGCGGCGACCGCTCCCTTATTGACGGAAGCCGAATTGCGGCTGCTGCAGGCCCTCGTGTACCAGGAATGCGGCATGCACTTCGACGAGCGGCGCACACATTTCCTGCAGGATCGTCTGCTGCGGCGACTGAAGGAGTGCCGGGCGGATTCTTTTTACTCCTATTACCGGCTGCTGATCAGCCCGCAGGGCAAAGAAGAACTGGCCAAGCTGGTGGAAAATCTGACGGTGAATGAAACCAGTTTTTTCCGCCACAAGGCACAGCTGGATTTATTCCAGAATCACGTGCTGGAAGAATTGTTCAAGCAGAAGCAGGCACGGCGCGAGTACTCGATCCGGGCCTGGAGTGCGGGATGCTCGACTGGGCAGGAGGCATACACGTTGGCTATGCTGGCGACCGACGCGTTGTCGTATTACTACCTGCGCAATCCCCTGCCCGTGGACCTTCCGCTTCCCAAACCTCTGGTGCCGGCTCCGTGGCGCATTGAGATTCTGGCCAGCGATATCAGTTATTCCGTATTGCGGGCGGGGCAGGAAGGCAGTTACAGCGAGAACCAGATGGTCACCGTGGATTACGGCTTCCGGCTGCGTTACTTCGATAAAGTGGGCGAACGCTATGCGGTGAAAAAGGCGTTGAAGGAACTGGTGCACTTCGATTTTCACAATCTGAAAACCGAATACCTGCCGCAGCGCAATGATGTGATCTTTTGCCGGAACGTAATGATGTATTTCGACGAAGCCGAGCAAAAGCGCCTCATCGACAAGTTCTATCGCTGTCTGAATCCACGCGGCTATCTGTTCGTGGGCCACGCCGAGAGTTTGCTGGGCATGACGAAAACGTTTCAGATGGTTCACCGTGACAGCGGAACGGTATATCAGCGGGTTGAGGTGAAAGGGTGACGGATCCGTCCGACGACCGGGGAATAGAACTGCGAGAGTTGTTCTTTGAGACTTCGCAGGAACTGGTGCAGGCGCTCAACGAAGAAGCGCTGAAGCTGGAGAAGACTCCGGGCGACGAAGAGATTGTGCGCGCAATCCGGCGCACCGTTCATACGCTTAAAGGCGATTCGGCGGCTTGCGGTCTGCGCGAACTGAGCGACCTCGCGCACCAATTTGAGGATGCATTATCGGTCGAAGGAGCGGCCGCGCAAACGGCTATAGCGGAAATCGCATTTGCCGCCGCCGACGTCTTTGCAGAAATGATTGCGGCATATCGAAGCGGGGACAAAATGCCCGAGGCCGCGGGCTTGAGCAAGAAAATTCAGGAACTGACCGCGGCCCCGGCGGGAAAGAAATCGAAGCGCAAGAAGGCCAAGTCGCCCATGCCCGCTGGCGCGGCGAAGTGGGCCGAGCAGGAGCGGCACGCCATGACTCAAGCCCAGGCCAACGGGCTTTCCGTCTTTCACGTGCTCGTCAAGATCGATCCCCACTGTGCCATGCCCATTGCTGGACGGCAACTTGTTTTGAACGCTCTCGGCAGCGCAGGCCACGTGATAGCTCAGCGCCCAGACCCCAAGTCTCCGGCGGCTGCCAAGCACGTTGAATTTGTGCTGGCCAGCGGGGAAACAGCCGAGAAAATCGCTGCCAAAGCCAAAGTCCCGACCATCGCGGAAGAAGTCACGATTGAATTGCTGCTGGCGGCCGCACCGAAACCAGCACCGCAGGAGATACAGCTTCCTGTTTCCGATTCCCCGGCTCCAGAACTGCGTCAAGACGAGACATCGGCAGCGGAAATGCCTGCCGCCACCGGTGATCCCTCCCATGCTCAGGAAAACATCCTGCGTGTGGAAGCCGGCCGGATCGACAACGTACTCAATCTAGTCGGCGAACTGATCATCGGCAAATCGATGCTACAGCAGGCACTGAGTGATTTTTCCAGCCGCTATCCCAAGGAACCGCTGCGGGGCAAGTTCGCCGATGCCATGGCCTTCCAAGCTCGCGTGCTCAACGACCTGCAACGGTCCGTGATGAAAATCCGCATGGTTCCCGTGGAGCAATTGTTTCGCCGTTTTCCCCGGATGGTGCGCGACGTTGCGCGGCAGTGTGGGCGCGAAGTCGAACTGGTACTAAACGGGCAGGAAACTGACATGGACAAGGGAATCCTGGATTCGATCGCTGAGCCGCTGACCCATATGGTTCGCAACGCAGTCAGCCACGGCATCGAGACTCCGGAGGAGCGCCGCGCGGCCGGTAAAGCCCCACAGGGTCGGGTGCGGCTGAATTCCTATCATCAGGGCAATCAGGTGGTGGTGGAAATAAGCGATGATGGCCGCGGCATCGACGTATCGCGCGTTCGCAGAAAAGCTGTGGAACTGAAGCTCGCCAGCCCGGAAGAAGCGGCGCGACTGTCCGACACCGAGGCTCTGGATTTCATCTTTAAACCAGGGTTTAGCACGGCCGAACAGGTTACCGCGGTTTCCGGGCGCGGCGTGGGCATGGATGTTGTACAGAGTGTCGTGCATCGTCTGAAAGCCGCCGTCAGCGTGGAAACGCGTCCCGGACAAGGCACGACGTTCCGGCTGAAATTGCCGTTAACACTGGCCATCATCAAGGCGCTGATGTTCTGGGTGGAAGGACGGCTGTATGCCATCGCTCTGAATGCGGTGGTCGAAATCGCGCGGGCGGACGAATCCGAAGTTCACCAGGTCGATAACTACGAGGTCTTGCAATTGCGCAACCAGGTTCTACCGGTGCTGCGGCTGGGGCGCGCACCGAGCACGGAGAATGTCAGCAAGACGCGAAAGATTTTTGTGCTTGTCATCACCGTCGGCGAAAAAAAATTCGGACTGATTGTGGATGGACTCGAAGGAGAAGAAGAGTTGGTCATCAAGGCTCTGGACGAGCACACGTTCTGCACCGATCTGGTTTCGGGAGCTTCGATTCTGGGTGACGGCCGCGTGGTGCTGATTCTCAATTTGCCCGCGGTGGTCGAGCACTTCGCACGTTCGCGGCCGCAACAGGCCGGAACCGCGAACGCCGGCCTGCTGTTGACCGCCGCCGACCGGACGCTTCTGACACCGGGCACCGCCGGAGGTGTGGCATGAACAGGAATCGGATCCGGGTGCTGGTGGTCGACGATTCCGCGCTCATGCGTAAGCTCATTCCGCAAATGCTCGCGACCGATGATTCCATCGAGGTCGTAGGTACTGCGATGGACGGCACATTCTGCCTGAAGAAAATCGAGGAACTGCGTCCCAATGTAGTTACGCTGGATTTGGAAATGCCCGGCATGAACGGCATCGACACGCTGAAAGAAATTATGCGCCACCGGCCGGTTCCGGTCATCGTTTTCAGTTCACACAGCGTGGAAGGCGCGTCCGTGACTCTAAAGGCCTTGGGTCTCGGAGCCTTCGATTTTGTAGCCAAACCCAAAGACGCAACGGCGCACATGGTCGAGACTGCGCGAGAACTCACGAGCAAAGTAAAAGCCGCGGCAGAGAGCAAGCTGAAGCCAAGAATTCTTCCCGGCCTGCGGCCGAAGATCGAGAAAAAGGCAGCGTCGGCGGCGATGCCGACCAAGATTGTAGCCATCGGGATTTCCACTGGAGGTCCGCAGGCACTCGAATATGTGCTGGCGCAGCTTCCCGGTGATTTTCCCGCCTCGATTCTCGTCGTGCAGCACATGCCCGAGGGATTCACCGAAATGTTTGCAAAGCGCTTGGACGAACTCTCGCACCTGCGTGTGAAGGAAGCGCAATCGGGCGACTTGATCCAGTCGGGACGAGTGTTGATCTGTCCCGGAAGCCGCCATCTGCGGGTGAGACGGTTGCCTTTGGGCGATGTCGCGGTCCTCGGTGACGACGCGAGAGTAAACGGCCATCGCCCGAGCGCAGACGTGCTGTTGCGCAGCGTGGCCGAAGAATTTACGACTCAGGTCATTGGCGTCCTGATGACGGGCATGGGCGATGACGGCGCGGAAGGATTGGGAGCGGTGAAGAATTCGGGCGGGCTAACTATCGCGCAGAGTGAAGACTCCTGCGTGGTGTACGGAATGCCCAAGGCAGCGATTGAGCGAGGTTATGCGCAGCGCGTCGTTGCCCTCGATGCTATGGCAAACACATTGCAGTCAGTATGTGGACGCAATGAAGCAATGCGGGCGGGAAATTAGCTATTCTGCCGCTCCAGCAACGAAGGTGAAAAGAGAAACCGGGCCCTTGAAAATCTGATTCTTTTTTGAAAACGGAGGTTGGATATGGAGCAGTTTGCAGCAGTCAAACGAAGCAAAGATGGACAACCGGTCCGCTATCTCATTGTGGACGATTCAGTCTTTGCGCGCAAAAACCTGGGCCGCATGATTGAAACTTTCGGCGGCCAAGTGGCGGCCGAAGCGGGAGACGGCCTCACCGCCATCACCGAATTCGACCGCACCACGCCGGACATCGTGCTCATGGATATCACCATGCCGCAGATGGAAGGTATCGAGGCGGCGGAGAAGATCGTGCAAGCGCATCCTGAGGCGCGCATTGTCATGGTCTCGTCCGTCGGATACCAGGAAAACATCGTCGCCGCTTTGCAGCGCGGGGCGCGGCATTTCGTGCAGAAGCCGGTGAAACCGGAAGTGCTGTATGAAGTCATCAAGTACGTGCTCGGCGAAGATGGGGTTGTAGCTCAGGCTGCCGGCGCGGGAGCGTAATTTCATGAAGATGGATCTGATTCAGCCTTTCATTAACGCGGCGGACGCCGTGTTGTCGCAAGGCCTTAACGGCTCGACGAGAGTCGGTACGCTTTCGATGGAGGAGCACGCCTATCGACGGCGAGGCGTGGCGGGGCTGATTGCCTTGACGGGCGAAATCGAAGGGCGGGTCATTCTGGATCTCGATCCGCAAACCGCCCTGCGAGTAGCCAGCCACTATGCCGGAGCGGAATTGCCGGAGTCCGATTCGCTGATCAAAGAAACTGTCTTTGAACTCGCCAACCAGGTCGTGGGCAATGCCATCTCCGCGCTCAACGACCAGGGTTTCCGTTTCCGCGTTCATCCTCCGTTGCTGCTGACATTGGAAGAAGGCGACAAGAGCAGCGAGGACGTGGAAGCATTGATGTTCCGCTTTGAAACCGCCCTGGGCGATGTGTTCATGAATGTTGCCTTGCGGCATAATCGCCAGCGCATGAACGAACATGTGGCCATGGCTGGAGCATAAATACGGCTACCGGCCTCCGCTTTTCGGCTCCCACCAGCGAAGAACATCGGTCAGCCCAGCAGCGACATCTGCGATCCTGATTCTTCCTCCCACTCCTCCAACGGTTCGGCGAATTTCCTCATCTCCGGATATTTCTTAATCAGCGTGGGCGGAGCCAGTACTCGCCCGCCGCTGATCATCGATTTCAGTTCCAGCGCATTTACTCCAGCTTTGCTCTCGTAATGATTGTTGGTGATGACGTAGGTCGTCTGCGCTTTCGCAGAAACGTTCTCGATTTTCTGTTTCCAATCTAAAAGTTCCTTCTCGCTGTAGTGATAGTTGTAGCGGTCGTTGCGATTGTCGGAGTCGAACCCTTGATCGACAAACCAGTGCTCGTAGTTCCGGCCGTGCAGGCGAACGTAGCCGATCGCTCCGGTAACGTGTTCGGTGGGCGCGAGCGAGTGGCCGAGCACCGGCTGATCGATGTTGCAGAAGCCGACATTTTTCTGGCTGAACGCAGCGAGAGTTTCGGCGTTGTCCCAACTAGAGTCGCGCACTTCGACCACCCGCGGATATTCGATGAACTGGCGCAGCAGTAGATCGAGATAGTCACGATTGAGCGGCGTGTTCTTGAACGACACGGGAAACTGAATCAGCAACGCGCCGAGAAGCCCTTCGTTGGCGATGGCGTCGAGGCCTTCGCGGGTGCGGACTTCGTCTTCGTCCGTGGGGCGGATCGTCGCGGCGGAAGTCGGCTGGGTCATTGCGCCTGGCGAATGCGTAAACGCGCGATACAGTTTCGTGGTAAACAAAAATCGCGGATTCACCGCTGCTACTCTGCGGCACCAGAGCTTGGCCAGTTCGGGCCTGAGCGGACCGTAGAACGACGTATTGATTTCGGTGGTGTCGAAAAAGCGCGCGAGATATTCCAGCGGATGCTGCTTGCGGCGCTGCATGCCCGAGGGATAGAAGATGCCTTCCCAGTCTTTATAAGACCATCCGGCCGTGCCAATGCGGACGTGGGACAAGGATTCCATGGAAGCAAGACGGTGGGCAAAAAGAAGATTAGCACGGAAAGGGTTCCGTCCAGGTGAGGCCCCTTTGCTGGCGGCTTCACCGAATTTTTTCTTGACATGCTTCTAGGCCGACCATAGAGTTGCGCCACCGCTTTCGTCTGATCTGTTTTATCTGTCCGCTCCCTTTGTACATTTTTAGACACTGGCCACTGAAACCCGAGGAGCCCTCGCTCCCTTAGACGGAGAGCTTCACGACTCCTGCGTTAGGAGAAATGTATGCGTGTATCGTCCGGTCTGCTGGTTCTCTGTCTTTGTTTTTCTTTCTCTTTGGCAGCTGCGGCGCAGCAGAGTGCTGTGGCCTCTGCGGTTGTGGTGCCCACGCTCGTAAATTTCAACGGCGCATTGCGCGATGCTGCCGGTAAACCGCTGACGGGACCGCAACAGGTGACATTCGCGTTGTACAACGAATCCGAAGGCGGAGCCGCGCTCTGGATGGAAACGCAAAAGGTCGAAGCCAATGCGACCGGGCTTTACACGGCGATGCTGGGATCGTCCACCAGCCAGGGCATGCCGGCGGCGTTGTTCGCGACCGGCGAAGCTCGCTGGCTGGGCGTGCGGGTGCAAGGGCAGGAAGAAGGGCAGGAGGAGCAGCCACGCGTTCTCCTGGTCAGTGTTCCCTATGCATTGAAGGCTGCGGACGCGCAGACTCTGGGCGGGATGCCAGCGTCTGCATTCGCCCTGGCTCCTTCGACGATAAGCGTCGCAGCGGCCACTGGCTCCGCACTGGGAGTGAGCGCGGGACGCCATACTCCGGTTTTGGCGGTCAGCACGACTGGCGGAACGGTCAATACGCTGGCTTTATTCGCCAGTTCGTCCGACATTGAAAAATCTGTCGTCTCGCAGACTGGCAGTGGACCAACGGCCAAGATCGGCATCAATGCCACTCCGGCGACCACGCTGGATGTGAATGGCGACACGACGGTGCGCGGCAATCTCACCTCGAATGGCTTTGTGAACGCCACTAAGTATGAAATAGGGGGATCGCCTTGGGCTTTTGGCGACGTAAACGGCAATATATTCATCGGCTTTACAGGAAATACAACGAATCGTGGCTCTGCCAATACGGCCGTTGGCAGCTCGGCGCTCGCCACTAACACGGGGGGAGTTAATAATACGGCCTATGGCGAGTCAGCACTCTTCAACAACACAACGGGATATTCCAACACAGCCATCGGAGGTGACGCACTCGACTCCAACACGACGGGAAGCGGAAACGTGGCCGTCGGCGAGGTTGCACTAGTCAACAATAGCTCCGGGGGGAACAACGTAGCCATCGGTAGCAACACACTGACTAACGTAGCTTCCGGAAGCAACAACACCGGCCTCGGCTACTTGGCAGGAGCGCACGCTTCAGCGGCCATTACCAACGCAACTGCGATCGGTGCGTTTTCGGATGTAACCGCAAGCAATTCTTTGGTGCTGGGCAGTATCAACGGCGTCAATAGCGCCACAGCGGACACCAACGTGGGAATCGGCACCACCACGCCATTAGCCCGGCTGCACATCGGTAATTCCAACACTACCGGCCTTCGCATTGAAGGCCCATCAACCTCGGGAACGGGCACCCTCGCTGCCTCCTTTGGCGGCTTCGGGGACTTCAGCATCGATGCCAGCGGCGTCGTAAGCGGGCGGTTCGTAGTCAAGGAAAACGGCAACGTCGGCATCGGCACCGCAACGCCCGACAGCAGACTCTCGGTCGCCGGCAGCGCCGACAAGACGGGCGGAGGATCCTGGGGCACCTATTCGGATCGCCGCCTAAAGGACCTCGATGGCAGCTTCGTCTCCGGCCTGAGCCAGGTGCTGCGCATCAATCCCGTTCGCTATCGCTACAAAGAAGAGAATGGCATGGGCATTCACGACGGCGAAGAACACATCGGCCTGGTCGCGCAAGAAGTACAAAGCGTGATTCCCGAAGCCGTCACGGAAAACAGCAAAGGATATTTGCTGGTCAACAACGACCCCATTATTTGGGCTATGCTGAATGCCATCAAAGAGCAGCAGCGGCAGATCGAGGAACAACGACGCCAGATTCGCCTACAGCAGCGGCAGATTACGCGCCTGAGCGGCAAGGTGCAGGCGGTCGGGTCGGCGGCATGTAGGACGAAGGCAACTTCAAAGGCGACCGCGAAATCGACTGCGGATCAGCTGCGTCCAACAGCGGCGCTGGAATCTGCGGCAAAAATTCCTACGCTGTGATGGACCGGTCGAACGCACAGGTGGCAGCCGAAATACCCGGCCTTCGAAAACCGCGAAGACCGGGGCAGCCTCAGTTGGAACGATTTCGGCAGGAAAGGATAGGCCAGCCCGCCCAAAGTCTAATTCAAGACGCACCCGAGCTCGACTGTCTCTTCGGACGTATTGTTATAGTCCTTGGTATGAGAGAAGCCCAACGAATTTGCGAGTCCAAGTCTTAGCGAATTCGAACCCGGACCGAATGTCTTATCGCAACTCGCATGACTCTCCAGATGCCACTTGGTTGTAGAGCCTGTCTCTGGGTATGGGCGATCAACGAGGGGCTTCGGATTTTGAAGGCTACAGCTCCAGATGGAAAAGTTTTGCTGGTGGATGAAATTTTCATCCTTCTTGTGGGTAAATCGTACTCCAGCTATAACCCACCCCGGGGGCGCGGTCGCCTTTGTTGGAATGTCAAAATTCGATATCAAAGGACCCCAGTTGCACTGCTTGGTCACAACACTCCGGCTCGTCGCACACTGTAATGCGAAGGATTCCTGATACGTCAGATTTTCGTCTTTTTTGTGGCTGAATGATATCGCGCGCATCGCTCTTCCTGGGGGGCACTTCTGAAATACATCTAACTCGACTTTCGGATGCAATGGCAAATTGATTGCATCGGGGCTCGGACTCGCCAGGCCGTTGCAGCAGCTCGAATCCTGGGCAAAAGCCCGTGATGACAATATGAGGACCAACAAGCAAAAGGAGGCGTGGATCATACGAGTGGCCTTGGGCAACGGAACGACGATAGCGTCTAGAGCGCCTTCTACCAGCGCCTCAATAATCTCGAGAGCGTCGGCTCCCGTCCACTGGACTCCGGACCAAGCAGAGCCAATTCGCGCTACGTATGTGGCCATCTTTGTTCACCTCGAATGGGATTTACCCGTTCCCGACTAATGGATAGTGATGGCTAGAGCTGAAACGTTTCAGAACAAGGCTGATGCTTCGAACATTTCCCGGCTCTACGAATGAAACGAGCCTAGGCCGGTTACCGCGACCGGCGGACCAGAGACTTCGCCGCCCCGAGTAAAAGCTTTCTCTGGCATCGAACGTCAGGCTCGTCTAAAGCTCGACCGTATGGAGGCGGCTGCCACCCTTCGTGATCTGGCCGCATTGCCCGGCAATCGTTTTGAAGCCTTAAGAGGTGATCGCAGGGGCCAATACAGCATTCGTGTGAACGATCAGTGGCGGATATGCTTCGAATGGAGGGAAGGCGCGTCTGGCCCCTCGAATGTTGAAATTGTTGACTATCATTAGGAGAATTCCATGGCTGTAGTTGCAATTCACCCCGGGGAACATTTGGCGGAAGAGCTTCGCGAGTTGGGAATGAGCGCGGCCGAGTTGGCGCGGCAACTCAACGTTCCGACCAATCGCGTCACTGAGATTTTGAACGGACGGCGAGCCGTCTCCGGGGACACGGCATTGCGTCTCGCACACTTCTTTGGCACCAGCGCTGAATTCTGGTTAAATCTGCAGAGTCTTTATGAGATTCGTGTCGCGCGGCAGAAGGTGGGAAAACGGATCAGGGCGCTGCCGACGCTCAAGCAGGTTAAACACTCTCTTGTATAGCGGTCCTGGGAACGATTCGACAAGAAGTCGATGCCCCGCCCCTCCGGCAAGCTCAGGGCAGGCTTTGTCGCACAAAACGCGACAAGGACGGGGCATCCGCGGGTTCATCGAGTCATGGAGAAACTAAGTTCACAAGAATCATGAACTCTCCCCGACTGGTTCCTGCACTTCAAGCGCGTCTAACACCGTAGCTGTCACGTTCTGTTCCTCGGTTGGGTCCACAAAGCCACACAATCGAACCGCACTGGAGATGATTTCATCGAGTTCCGGTCTTGGTAATTCGACCAAGCGGCCTGCGGATTCCTGGAGCTGTTGAAGTAGCAAGAGTAAACGTCCCACTCTTTTATCGCGGATGGAAAACCGCAAATCCGAGCATGTTTCAGCGAAGGTGGCGGTGGGCCAGATGTGTGTGTCGGAGAAATTTGGAACGATCTCATTTCCTTTGCTCATTGTTGCCTCCTCTGACCGCACCCGCGTGAATGCGGCGCGGTCTTTAATGTTCTTGCCGCTTGGTATGGGAATCAGCGCGTTGATGCGTCATTCCGCGCTCCTCGACGCTCCCTGATCGATTTCCGGCCGAGAATGGAAATCGGGCAAGGCCCTTCCAGAGATGCGAAGGAGTTATCTTGTCGGGAATGCGAAGCGCATAGCGCCCAAGCAGCGATTTGACAGCTTTGGCCGCGGGGGATCAGCCAGCTATATCGTGCGAGCGCAAGGAAACGTCAAACATCAGATGAGGAATGTGCAAAGCAGATTCTGGAGGGGGCGAGGGTGCTGGCGATTCGGCGTGACTGCGCGTTGAACAAAACTGCTCACGGTAGAACGTGCGCAGGATGTGGGCAGCGCGGGCAATACGCTGACAGGATCAACGGCCGGAGGCGTTAGACGGACACCGGGCCGGCACGGAGGAGCGAGGTTTACAGGCGCATCCGCCTCATTAAAAGCGGTTTGGGGTGAGTCCGTCCGGGGCACGGCGGATACTCCCACGGCTGCCACTAACAGCAGCAAAATTACGATCCAATAAGCCTGTTTCATGAACTTCCCCATGGATAACATAGCCGCATAAATGCCCATTGTCAACGATGTTTTGGGCCGGGAAGCGGCTCCTTTTCTAAGGATGGACTGGTGTGAAAGCCGCACTGGGCAAGCGTTTCGCAGGCGAGGGCGGCCCGCGCTACATTCGATCAATCCAGCGACAAGACCACCCAATACACGCCGGTGGGATACGTCTCGGTTTTGCCGTAGCATTCGCCGATTGAAAAGCTGCGGAGGTTCGGGCTGGCGATTGCGCGGTGGCCTTCGGCTGGCAGGGTTTCCGGGTGAAGGCTAGTGAAGGTCAGGACCGTATAACGCTGGGCGAGTTGATGAATGGGGGAGGTGCCGAGCTTGTCCGCCTCGGTCATGGAGCAGGCGGCCTGATCGGCAATGGGGAGATCGCGACGCGCCAGCGCGGGCTGGCCGGATTGACGGCGCATGTCCGCTACTGCGGCCGCGATCTGGTCCTTGACTTCGGCGGGTGAATAATTGGGGAGGGCGTGGCCGAAGTCCTGGACAATGTAGAGATGGTCTCCGCTTTGCACAATGCCTAATCCGATTACGTTGTAAGCGGGATTGAGCAGGTTGGCGCGGTGCGGAGGAGAAAGCATGAGGTGGTGCTCGGCTCCCTGCGCGTCGTAATCGAGCGCGACGTTTTCGCCTTCCTGATCGAGTTGCAATTTGGTAGCGGCGGCGAGGCGTTGCGCGAGGGAGGACTCACCGGTGAACTGGTGCGAGAGTTGCCGAGCATCCGTCATCGCTTGCGCATGTATGCGGGCGGCGTGAGAGAGGCTGGAATCCAAAGTAAAGGATGGCAGGCCAGCTTGCGCACGGTCTTGATTAGCAAATTGCAGAAGCTGCTGCTCGGTTTGAAATTCTTCGCTGTTAAAAGGAATGTCGGCTGAGGTTGCGGCTACTGGTTTGAGTGTTGCACCTTGCGCGAGTTGAGCGGCGGCTGGGTTGGCTGCGGCAGCCGGTGCTCCAAAGAACGTGGGATGCGCGCCGATGACGACGGCGCCGAGCATAAAGGCCAACACGAACATCGGAGTTCTGAGCATCCGTTAGTGCCTATCCAGCGAACTGCCCGCAAAACGTATCTATGGCAACGTATCTAGCGGTACCGAGGGGGCGGTGCTACAGGGGGAAAGGATCACTTCTCTCTCAAACTGCCTGCTGGGAGCGGATCTGCGCTCGCAGCCTGGTCAGCCGTTTCCCTACGATTGCCGCTTTGCCGTCCCGCCGAAACCCAAACGCCACGCGGCAAAGCTCGTCAGTGGTGCTAGGCTAGAGGGGAGAATCCGTCCGGAGAAGTTACCTGCGTCTATGGAACTAGGAGTCAGTGGGGCTATTGGCCTAGTGTTTGGAGCCGTAATTGCTTGGCTCGCGCTGCGTTCGCGAAACGCCACGGAGAACGCACGTTTGTCCTTGATGGAGAAGGAATTAACGGCTGGAAAAGCAGAACTGGCGCGGCTTTTGGCAGTTCAGAGGGAGCTGGTAGCGAGCGAAGCGGGGCTCAAATCGTCGCTGGAGGCGGAACGAAAGGCCAGCAACGAGAAGATGGAATTATTGACTCGCGCCGGCGAGGAGCTGCAAAACGCCTTTAAAGCGCTGGCTTCCGACGCGTTAGACCGCAACAATTTGTCATTTTTGCAGGTTGCGCAGGAGACGTTAAAGCGCTTTCAGAGCGAGGCGCAGAGCGACCTGGAAGGACGGCAAAAAGCGGTGGCGGAACTGGTTGCGCCGGTACGCGAATCGCTAAGTAAAGTCGATGCGCAGATTCAGCAGATGGAAGTGGCCCGCGGCGAGGCTTATGGCGACCTCAAGGCCCAGGTGCAGTCGCTGATCACGACGCAAAAAGAGCTGCAATCGGAGACGGGAAATCTGGTGCGGGCGCTGCGCACTCCGAATGTGCGAGGACGCTGGGGAGAGATTCAGTTGCGTAGGGTGGTCGAGATTGCAGGGATGCTTTCTTACTGCGACTTTTCCGAGCAGGAAACGGTCACCACCGATAGCGGAAGGATTCGTCCCGACTTGATTGTGAAGTTGCCCGGCGGCAAGAACGTTGTGGTCGACGCCAAGACTCCGCTGCAAGCGTTTCTGGATGCTTTCGAAACCAACGACGAAGAAGCGCGGCGAGCGTGCCTCGCGAATCACGCGCGTCAGGTACGCGACCACATTAATACTCTGAGCGGGAAAAAATATTGGGAGCAGTTCGAGGCGACGCCCGAGTTCGTTGTGATGTTTCTGCCGGGCGAGACATTTTTTAGCGCCGCGCTGGAACAGGATACCGGGCTTATCGAACATGGAGTTTTGAACCGGGTGATTCCGGCGTCTCCTACGACTCTGATCGCGCTGCTAAAAGCGATCAACTACGGATGGAATCAGGAAAAGCTGGCGCGCAATGCGCAGCAGATCAGTGCGCTGGGAAAAGAGCTCCACGAACGGCTGAGAAAACTGGCGGGACACATTGCCGGAGTCGGCACCAGCCTGGACCGCGCCGTGGACTCTTACAACCAGGCAGTGGGATCGCTGGAAAATCGTGTGCTGGTTTCGGCTCGCAGGTTTTCAGAACTTGGCGCGTCGGTGGCGGAGGATATTCCAGAGTTGGAGCCAGTTGAAACTAGTTCGAGGACGCTTTCGTTTGAGTGGGACGACGACAGCGCGGCCACGACGGAAATTGAAAAGAACGACCAACGAAAAGCCGGCTAGTGGAATCTTTCTACAGTCGTCTCTGGACTTTGATTCGACTCCTCCTCTTCATTTATAAACGCAGTCGGAGGCTGTGATGCACTCTTCCCTAAGACCGTTCTCTCGCCGGCTCCTCCAGTTTGTCCTGGCCATCTGCTGGCTCTCCGCTGTGGCTTTCGCGCAGGCTCCCGTCATCACCGTCGATCACGGCCCGAATGCTCCACAACAACTGGCCAAGCCTTACGTGATCCTTGTTTCTCTCGACGGCTTTCGTTACGACTACGCGAAGACTTATCACGCCGAGCATTTGCTCACGCTTGCCAAAGAAGGCGCCAGCGCGCCGGACGGAATGCTTCCGTCGTATCCTTCGATTACATTCCCCAACCATTACACGATCGTCACCGGACTCTACCCGGAGCATCACGGCATCGTTGCTAACAGTTTTTTTGATCCGGAGCGGAAGGAAGCCTATAGCTATCACGACGCCAAGTCAGTCGGCGATGGAACATGGTATGGCGGAACTCCGCTCTGGGTGCTGGCCGAGCAGCAGGGCATGCGGTCGGCTTCTTTCTTTTGGGTTGGCTCGGAGGCGGATATTCAGGGCGTTAGGCCCAGCTACTATCTGAAGTTTGATGGAAGTTTTCCCAACGACAAGCGTGTCGATCAGGTCGTCGCGTGGCTGCATCTTCCGCCCGAGAAGCGCCCGCATTTCATCACACTGTATTTTTCCGATACCGATACGGCGGGTCATCGCTATGGGCCGGATAGTCCGCAGGTCGTTTATGCTGTCCACGAACTCGATGCCGAGATTGGCAGGTTGATGGATGGAATTAAGGCGTCCAAGCTGCCGGTTGATTTAATTGTGCTGGCGGATCACGGAATGGTGAGCGTAAAAGATGCCGTTCATCTGGATCAATATGGTTTGAATCTTGAATGGATGGCCTCGACGATTGGTTCGATTCTGTATCCGAAATCGGACGCTTATGCGGAGAAAGCCTACGACGCGCTGCGGGGAAAGAGCGGCAAGTTCTCCGTTTATCGCCGCGCGGACGTGCCGGAGAGCCTTCACTTTAACAGCAATCCGCGCGAGGGAGACCCGGTGATTGTTCCGGTCGGACCTTACTTTATTACTTCGACTGTGGATCCCAGTGGAACAGATCATCCTCCGGCGGGGGCACACGGATACGACGCCACGCGCATGCCGGAGATGAAAGCCATTTTCGTTGCCGCCGGACCGGATATTCGCCCCGGAGTTGAACTGGATCCGTTTGAGAATGTAGACGTGTATCCGTTGATCGCGAAGATTTTGGGGTTGGACATCACGAACTTGAAGACAGGGCCGATCGATGGCAAGCTCGGACCGCTCGAAGAAGTTCTTAAAACTAGGTAATGGATACACGAGGATGTTGGAGCAGCGGTACGGAACTAAAGCCCGCATCCTTCTGCTTCGCCGGCTACCCAGCGCGGCGGAAATTAACCCACGTGTCCGAGCGCGAACGGGATGGACTCTCTTCTTCTTCGCCGCCTTCGGATAGCAATCCTACGATGCCTCGCAGGCTCTCCCATGCTGCCTGATTCAAACCAGGATCCGAGCTGACGAGGCCGCGGATCATATCCCAGGCAGCGACGTTCAGCGCGCCCTCTGGAGGCAGGCCCATCGCCAGCGACACAGAACATTGCGGGCAAAAGCAAATGCGATGGGCTGCCGATTTTTGCCGCGGCTTTATGCCCACAGTCTGCGCGAACATGTACACGGCGACGGATTTGTGTCCGCTTTCGAGCTCCCGATTGCAGCGAAGACAGAACAGGTTTTCCAAGCGATCCTTCCTGCGGCCGCGCGGCGGCCTAGTGAAATATAAATACTTTCCCTTGCCGGCTTGAATGCAGCAAGTATGTAGAAAGATTCCGGCGTGCAAAATTCAAAATCTTAACCACTGAGGACACAGAGGCATCGGGAGAATCAAGCTTTGCTCTAGCCAGACGCCGGCGAATCGAGCACGATGGCAACGATGAGTTCATCCCCATCGCTTCGATCACTGCCAGCCAATAAGTCGAAAAGCATCGTTGCCTTTTCGCGATCCCGGAATTCTAAGCGGTCAAAAGACCGGCCGCGCGAGCAAGTGGCCGCAGTATGTTTCCGCATACACGATGGCCTTCTCCAATTCCTTCTGGTGCAGACGCGGCGCAGCGGCCGCTGGATTTTTCCCAAGGGTGGAGTTGAACCGGGATTGACGCGCTCCCAGTCGGCCGCCCAGGAGGCGCTGGAAGAAGCGGGAGTGCATGGCAGCATCGAAGAGGCTCCATTCTCGCAATATGCGGCTTATGAGCGCGGCAGCCGCCGAACATCCTCCGATGACAAGTCAATGATCGCCGCTTACCTTTGTGCTGTGGCTTGGCTTACCTCACCCCAGGAGGCGAACCGGAATCCCACATGGTTTTCTCCGGAAGAAGCCAAGAAGCGGTTGGCGCAATATCGCGAACGACGCTTTGCCCGGGAACTCTGCCGGGTCGTAGACCGTGCAGTGATGCGCGTGGAACGATTGCAAAGTTGCGCCTTTTCCGCTAACGACGCATTGCGAAGGACCGACTTTGAAGCTCCAGGTTCCCGCATCGCCTATAGCGACTGGAAAATCGTGTCGCTGGCGCGACCGATCCTTCCCGATTTTCATCTTGCGAAGCAATCGGATGTTGTAGATGTCCGGGCCCTGGCTCCGGCGCGCAAGACCTTGCAGCTTGGTCCGGCGCCGGGCTTACGGCACCGATTACCGTTTGCACGAACTGATCGGCCCCACGAATTGGTTCAACAAACGAAGAAGCGGAAAAAGGAAACTGGCATACTCCATTCTTAATCCCCATCCTAATGGCGCACCTATAACCCGCAATTCCGACTATGTGCTTTCATTAGGATTTATTTCACCCACGGAAATCGGTAGCTCATAATGTGTAAACCCAAGAAACGCAAGGGGAATTACCTACGGAATCCCACAGAGACATCCAACAATCCGTAGTTCCTGCGGAAAACTGCATCTATAATTTTGGAAGTCCTTTGTTTTAGAGACTTAGCTCGCCGGGAAGACCGGGCTCACATGGCAGCGAAGTTGCTTATAGATGATCGGCGGAGTCCGAGTGTGCCAGCTGTCCAGCCCTCGCCGGATTCGGGGACGCCGCCGAAGCGTATGAATCGGGAAAGCCAAGTTCGCTTCGTCGCGGTGCTTCTGTTTCTGCTGACCGTTGCTGCCGTGATATTCGCCGGCTTCAATTTCCAAAAAGAGCGCGAGTCAGCCGCTCCCGATGACGGGATTGGGTGGATCGAAGGCGGCGGAAAATTGGTGGCCGACCGGGTCGACCCCAATGGACCGGGCGCCAAGGGCGGGGTCAAACCGGGCGACCAGTTAATTTCTGTGGGCGGTACGGACGTCAAGAATACCCCGGGTTTGGAGCGTCAGCTCTACCGATCAGGAATCTGGTCTAAAGCCGCTTACTCGGTTTTGCGCGGCGGTGTCGCGGTCGATTGCAGCGTCATTCTGGCGCCTGCGGATCGCTCCCTCAATAATTGGCTGCGCTTAATCGCGCTAATCTATCTCGGCATCGGCATCTACGTGTTGCTGCGCCGCTGGACTGCGCTGGGTTCGACCCACTTTTATATTTTCTGTCTCGTTTCTTTCATTGCTTATTCCTTCAAGTATACCGGCAAGCTGAATGACTTCGACTGGACCATACTCTGGTGCAATATTGTCGCCTGGGTCTTGCAGCCGGCGCTGTTTCTTCACTTTGTTCTGACCTTTCCGGAGAAGCGGGACTTTGTGCGCCGGCGGCCGTGGCTGCTGGCCTTCGCGTATTTGCCCGGAGCCCTGTTGCTGGCGTTGCGCGTGGGCGCAATGCGCTGGCTCGAAGCCAGTGGCCGCCTGAGCCGCAACATGGACCGCCTCGATCTCTCGTACGGAGCGGTGTTGTTTCTGGCGTCCGCTGCGGTGCTCTGGTACAGCTACCGGCGGGCCAGCACCACAATTTTGCGCCAGCAGTTGAAATGGGTCACGCGCGGCACCATCCTCGCGGTTGCCCCTTACACACTGCTCTATGTCCTGCCCTACGTTTTTCCCCACCTGGTCGGCTGGCTGCCTCTCGCGGCAATGAAGATCTCTGTCCTGTCGCTGGGCCTGTTGCCGCTGACGTTTGGTTACGCCATCTTCCGCTATCGCCTAATGGATGTGGATTTAATCTTCAAGCGCGGTGTCGTTTATACGCTGGCCGCAGCGGCCGTGGTGGGCACGTATTTCGGTCTCGTCGCGGGAGTCGCCGAGTTAGTTCACATGCGGCAGCCCGGGTCGGGACCATTGGGCTTGATTCTGGCTGTGGTGGTCACGGCTCTTCTGTTTGACCCCGTCAGGAAGTGGATTCAGGATCGCGTCGACCAATTTTTCTATCGCACCCGTTACGACTATCGCCGCACACTAATCGAATTTGGCCGCGAACTCAGTTCGGAAACCGATCTCGACCGAATGCTCTCGTCAGTGATGGATCGTTTGTCGCGCACGCTCGCGGTCGATCGCATGGCGATTTTCCTGTGTGCCGAGGACCCTGATCGCTTCCAGCTTTCGAAATCGTACGGGATGATTCCGCCCAGTCAGTTGGACTTGAGTTTTCTGAGCGCTCCACGGCCCGACCCCGCCATCCACATGTTTTTTGAAAACACTCATCAGGTGCCACGCGAATCCGCGGGATCACAGGAAACAATCGCGCGTCTGGACTTGAACTACTACATTCCCTGCCGTGCCCAGCAAAAAACCATTGCGGTGGTCGGATTGGGCAAGACCACGCAAGGGGATTTTCTTTCCAGTGAAGACATTGAGTTGCTGGAGACCCTGGGCGGCTACCTGGGCATTGCCATTCAGAATGGCCGGTTATATGCCTCACTACAGCAAAAAGCGGCGCAGTACGAGCGCCTGAAAGACTTCAACGAGAACATCGTCGAATCGATCAACATCGGCGTCATGGCGCTCGACATGGAAGATCGCATCGAGAGCTGGAATGCGCAGATGGAAGTCATGTATGCGCTGCCCCGCTGGCAGACTTTGACACAACCTTTGCGCACGGTTTTCCCAGCGGAATTTGTAGAAGAATTTCACCGGATGCGCCAGAACGTGGGCATTCACAATCTGTACAAGTTCCGGCTCAAAACGCCAGCAGGCGAAACCCGCACGGTCAATGTGGCCATTGCTCCGCTGGTTACGAGGAAATTCCAGGTGGTCGGCCGCCTCGTCATCATGGACGACATAACCGAGCGGATGGAACTGGAAGCCCAGCTTTCCCAGGCGGACAAGCTCTCGTCGATTGGACTGCTGGCCGCAGGCGTGGCGCACGAAGTGAATACTCCGCTCGCCGTGATTTCTTCCTATACCCAGATGCTGGCCAAGCAGTTGCAATCCGATCCGCAAAAATCCGGCCTGCTGGAAAAGATCACGCGGCAAACTTTCCGTGCTTCGGAGATCGTCAACAACTTGCTGAATTTTTCGCGCACAAGCGGAAGTGAATTCGCTGATCTCGACATTAACAAGGTAATCACCGACACGCTCGCGCTGCTGGAGCATCAGTTCAAGATGTCGAGAATTGAAGTGCATTCCGAACTGACTCGCGATCTCTCTCCGATCCAGGGAAATCCGGGCCGGTTGCAGCAGGTATTTTTGAACTTATTTCTCAATGCCAAAGACGCCATGCCCGGCGGAGGAACGTTGCGCGTAGCCACCAGCAACGGCAATTCCGTAAGCGTACAAGTATCCGATACAGGCGCAGGCATTGCGCCGGAGCACATCCAACGTATCTACGATCCTTTCTTCACCACGAAGAACGCCCCCAAGGAGGGCCAGAGCCGCGGTACTGGACTCGGCCTTTCGGTGACGTACGGGATCATCCAGGAGCACGCGGGAAAAATTCGCGTCGAAAGTCACCCCGGTACAGGAACCACATTTGCCCTGGATTTCCCCATGAGCAGGAAGGCAGTTCATGTCTGAAGTGGCAGTCATCCCGCGCGGCGCGCTGCACGGAAATCCCCCTCCATCGGGATCGGTGCTCATCATTGACGACGAGTCGGAGATTCGCGAATCGTTGCAAACGCTGCTCGAACTGGAAGGATTCGCAGTAGAGAGTGCGATCAATGGAGAAGACGGCCTGTCGCGCATGGGCGACCATCCCTTCGACCTGATACTGCTGGACCTGACTCTTCCCGGCCGCAACGGGATGGAAATTCTCTCCGAGATTCACAGCCATGACTCGCGCCTGCCGGTCATCATGATCACTGCCTACGGCACGGTCGAGAATGCTGTGCGCGCCATGCAATCGGGCGCAGCCAACTTCGTACAAAAACCCTGGGACAACGAGAAACTTCTGGCCGACGTGCGCGCGGCGGTGGGATGGCGCCGCGCCGAGGAAGAAAATGTCCAGCTCAAGCGCGCGCTGAAGCAGCGTTACAACTTTGAAAATATCGTGGGCAAGAGCGAGCCCATGTTGAAGATATTCGATCTGGTGGCTCAGGTGGCCACCAGCCGTTCCACCGTGCTGCTGCAAGGCGAAAGCGGAACCGGCAAGGAAGTAATTGCCAAAGCCATTCACCTGAATTCTCCGCGGCATGACCGGCCGTTTGTTCCCGTTAATACCGGCTCCATGCCGGCAGACCTGCTGGAATCCACTCTCTTCGGCCATGTGAAAGGCGCGTTCACCAGCGCGATCGCTTCGAAGAAGGGACTCTTCGAAGTCGCCGACAAGGGAACGTTGTTTCTCGATGAAATTGCAACGATGGGTCTCGAAACGCAGGCCAAGATTCTCCGTGTGCTGCAGGACCGCAGATTCATGCATCTCGGCGGCATTCAGGAAATCCAGGTAGACGTGCGCATCATCGCCGCGACCAATGTCGACTTGCGCCACATGGTGCGCGAAGGACGCTTTCGCGAAGATTTGTTTTATCGCTTGAACGTGATCAGCATCGAGCTTCCTCCGCTGCGCCAGCGCAAGGAAGATATTCCGTTGCTCGTCGAACACTTCTTGAAGAAATATGCGGAAGAGAATGAAAGGCCTGTGCGCCGCATCACCCCGGAAGCGCTGCGTCCGCTCATGGCCTATTCCTGGCCGGGCAACGTCCGTGAACTGGAAAACGTAATTGAGCGCGCCGTGGTGCTATCAAGCGGCCCGGAAATCAATGTCGACCTGTTGCCCGATTCCATGATGGGGCGTGGCTCGTCGTTTTCCATGCACGATCAATCCTCGGACTCATCACTGTTCGAAATCGTGGAAGACGTGGAACGCCGCGTGATCACCGATATGCTCGAACGCTGCAATTGGAACCAGACCGAGGCTGCCGAGCGTTTTCATGTGCCGCTGTCAACGCTCAATCAGAAGATTCGCCGGCTGAATATTGAGATTAAGAAGAAGGGGCGGGGGTAGAAATTAGTTCGCGGCTGCCGGTCACGCCTAACGAGCCATCTGTTTATTGATGACCGATGAACCCAAACAGACGACGCCACGTCCCATTCTCAATTCAATTGAGGCGCAACTCTTCGTTGCGAACATCCAGAGTTCCTGCGATTTCTATACAAACAAGCTCGGCTTCGCGGTCCAATTCGTCTATGGCGATCCGCCATACTACGGGCAAGTCATCCGCGACAATGCACGACTCAACCTGAGGCTGGTTTGTGAACCTGTGTTCGCCGGCGATGTTCGCAAGCGCGAACATCTGCTCTCAGCTTCAATCACGGTTGGCACCGCGAACGAAATCAAACAACTGTTTCTGAGTTATAAAGCTGCAGGAGTCTCCTTCCATCAGGCGCTTAAGAAGGAGCCATGGGGAGCCAGAACCTTTATCGTCTCGGATCCAGATGAGAATCTCATCCTCTTTGCCGGCCCGGCAGCCGACTGAACTATTACCCGCTTGGTCTCGATTTGCCCGTCATCCGCCCAGGATTTTCTTTACGACCCCTTGTTAACCGAGGAGCATTGATCTACTCTAAGCTCGGTAACCGAGTGGGGACCTGTGAGCAAGCCTTCCGATCTAATGCAGGGAACGCTGGACATGCTGATCCTCAAAATACTGGCGTTGCAACCCTTGAATGGGTGGGCCGTCAGCCAGCGTCTGAAACAGATTTCCAGCGATATGCTGAGCGTCAGCGATGGTTCCCTTTACCCTGCACTGCACAAGCTGGAACATCACGGTTGGATTCGAGCTCAGTGGAAGTTGAGTGAAAACAGCCGTCGCGCCAAGTTCTATACGCTAACACCGCTGGGGCGGAAGCAACTCGAAAAAGAGACAACCAACTGGCACCGCGTCTCGGCCGCAATCTCCGGCGTAGTAAAGCTCAAAGAGGCTTGAACAAATCTCGAAAAGGCATGAACATGCGCATCCGACAATGGTTCTATTCCCTGCCAGTGCGTTTGCGCTCCTTTTTCCGTCCCAATCAAGTGGATCAGGAAATGAAAGAAGAGCTTCGGGAGCATCTCGATCAACAAATCGAGGAAAACGTTGCGAGAGGCATGCCTCCGGACGAGGCTCGCTACTCCGCCCTGCGCACTTTGGGCGGAATCACGCAGATCGAACAGCAGTGCCGTGACGCTCGCGGTGGAAACCTCTTCGAGGACTTTGTTCAGGATTTGCGTTACGGGTTCCGGCAACTAGGCCGCAGCCCGGGATTTTCTGCACTGGTAATTCTGTGCCTGACTTTGGGCATCGGTGCGAATGCCGCGGTGTTCAGTTGGCTCGAAGGGATCTTATTCCGTCCTTATCCCGCCGTCATACATCAAGACCGGCTATTTGCTCTTGCGGGAACGGCACGAGGCGAAACTGGAGCGACGGAGCTTTCCTGGCCGGACTTCCTTGACTTGCGGCGGAGTTGCACATTATGTGAGGAATTCTTCGTCAGCAAGATTACCGGCAGCACCCTGAGTATCGGAGAACGCGCCGAGAAGGCGACCGGAAGCATCGTCTCCGCCAACTATTTCGACGCGATTGGCGTTCGTCCTATGCTCGGGCGTGGCTTCGAACCGGGCGAGGATGTCGGCCACGAATCTCATCCTGTTGTAGTCATCAGCTATCAACTTTGGCGCGATCGGTTCAAAGGCGACCCGGAAATCATTGGCAAGACCCAGCGCTTTAATAGCGTGCCGCACACCATCATCGGCGTTGCGCCCGAGGGATTCTATGGGACGTTCGTGGGCTGGGCGATGCAATTCTGGGTCCCAGCGTCGATGGAAGAAACGTTCGAAAGCGACGGATACAAACTAGAGGATCGCGGTGCGCGATGGATTGAAGCTTATGTACGACTCAAGCCGGGGGTCAGCCGCGCTCAAGCACAGCAGGAAGTCTCGGCAATTGCGGAGCGATTGGAGACGAACTACCCGGCCACAAATCGTGGGGCAGGATTTGCGCTGTGGCCTTTGTGGCAGACGCCGTTCAACAATGCCGGCACTCTGCTGCCGACACTTGAGGTTATGGTGGCGGTCGTCGCGTTTGTTCTGCTCATCGCCTGCGCCAACGTGGGCAATCTGCTGCTGGTACGCTCATTCGCACGTCGTCACGAAATGAGCATTCGGCTCGCGATTGGAGCCAGCCGCGGGCGCTTATTGAAACAACTTCTCACCGAGGGCTTCATCCTTTCCGCGCTGGGAACAGCCGGCGGTCTGTTGGCGGCGTACTGGTGCCGGCATGCGCTGGTGCTCTTGTTGCCAGCGCGCTCGGGAGTCGCAATGTACCTGCCTGGGGAAATCGACTGGCGGGTGATGTCCTGGAGCGCCGGTATCTGCTTGCTCGTGACGCTGATTGTCGGTCTGATTCCGGCGTTGCAAACTCGCAATCTCGATCTCGCCGGATCCATGAAAGCCGAATCCACAGGTGTGGTCGGCGCACGAGGAAAAGCGTGGATGCGCTCGGGCCTCGTCGTGTTCCAGGTTTGTTTGAGCTTCATTTTGCTTGTGGCGGCGGCCTTGTTGCTCGAGAGTCTCCAGAGAATTCGAACCACAAGCCCGGGCTTTAACACGACGAGCGTGGTGACCACCGGCGTGTCGCTGGTGGCAGCGGGATACGACGTGCGACGAGCTAAAGTCTTTCAAGACGAACTAATTGACCGTCTCAGTGCGCTTCCGGGCATAGAGTCCGCTGCTTTCGCACGCGTGACACCATTGGGTTACGGCTCATACTCTTCTACACCGATCGCCGTGGACGGCTACCAAGTTCCACTTGAGGAGCAACCTGCGATTGACTACAACCAAGTCGGTCCAAGTTATTTCACTACCTTAGGGATCCCGCTTCTCTCTGGCCGTGAATTCGCACGCACGGACGATGAAAACGCGCCGCTGGTCGCTATCGTGAATCGAACCATGATGACGCTGTACTGGCGGGGTCAGGATCCTGTCGGCCGTCGGCTCCAAGTGAAGGCAGGCTGGGCACGAGTCGTTGGTGTAGCTGCCGATTCGAAGTATGAGAACATGCGCGAGACTCCCAGGCCATTTTTCTACGTGCCGCTGCGGCAGGATTTTGTGCCCGGACCGGCGCTTCATATCCGCACCAATCAGCCGCTGCCGAGCATGCTCGCTGCGCTGGTTCGCGAAGTGCACGCCTTAGACCCAAACCTTGCCCTGTACGAAATGATCACACTCCAGGAACAAGTGAACCGCTCCACGTCGCCTCAACTTGTAGCCGTCACCTTGGTTTCGATTTTAGGAGGCTTGGCGCTTCTCCTCGCTGGCGTCGGCCTCTACGGAGTGATGTCTTATGCCGTAGCCCAGAGCACGCGCGAGCTGGGCTTGCGCATGGCTCTTGGCGCCGGCGCGGCGAACCTGGTTCGTCTGATCATTTCGCGCGGCCTGCGGCTCACGGCGGAAGGCCTCCTCCTCGGTACTGTCGCAGCATTCGTTCTGACGAGATTACTCGGAAACCTTCTCTACAAGGTTAACCCGCGCGATCCGTGGGTATTCGCTTCAGCTCTGGCAGTGATGACGATGACCGCAGTCTCAGCCTGCCTGCTGCCCGCCTGGCGCGCAGCCCGGACCGATCCGGCCCGCGTATTGCGGGATTGATCTTTCCATATGCGACATGCCGTTAAGCAATTGTTTTCGCCGGCCTAAGTGGCCTCACTCACGCCGAAAACTGATAGCTGATCGCCGACAGCTTTCTCTGCTATAGTTCGATGAAGCTGGCGTCCGCGCCTGCGCTTTGCATGGAACTGATCTCGCCCACAGATTTCGCCAAAGGCAAAATTCACTCGGTTCAGGATTACACCCTGCTCGCAGTGCGCTCGCTGGCGAACCTGTTTCAGAAACCCCTCTATCTGGCCGACATGGCCCAGCAAGCCGATTTGATTGGCGTGGGATCGCTGCCCATCGTGCTCTCGGCGTGCTTTTTTACCGGGGCCGCGCTTGCCCTGAACAGCGCCACCACCTTGTCTCGTTTCGGCGCTCTGACAGTCACCGGACAGTTGGTTTCCATCGGAATCATTCGGGAATTGGGCCCGGTACTTGCCGGACTGGTTGTGGCTGGACGAAACGCGTCGGGCATGGCCAGCGAAATCGGTTCCATGATTGTCACCGAACAGATCGACGCCATGCGCGCGCTGGGCACCGACCCGATCAAAAAGCTGGTCACCCCGCGCGTGGTTTCGACAGTGATCATGCTGCTTTTCCTGACTATCCTGGGAGACTTCTGCGGGTTGACTGGCGGAAGCTTCGTGGCCAGCGGCCTGCTGGGTCTGGACTTTCGCGAGTACTGGACCTATGCGTGGCAAACATTGGTGTACTCCGACATCGCGATGGGATTGGTGAAGCCTGTCGTGTTCGGTTTTATTGTGGCAACCGTAGGGTGCTATTACGGAATGACCGCCAAGGGCGGCACCCAGGGAGTGGGCCGCGCCACCACCGAAGCCGTAGTGGCCTCGATGATCTTGATTATTTTCTTAGACCTGATGGTGACCCGGCTACTGATCGTCGTCCTGGGCTTGTCATGAAAAAATCTCCGGCCACAAAGCGCGTTTTTTGGCCGGCAATGTAGATTCTGCAAAGGTTCAACATGGCGACTCCCACCTTGCCGTCAGAACGAGTTTCGCCCAGCCTCCCCGAGCCGTCCGGGGACGCCATAGTGTTCGAAGATGTACGCATCGCCTTCAACGACAATGAGGTGCTGCGTGGAGTTTCGTTCCGCCTGCCATTGGGAGAAACTAAAGCGTTGTTCGGCGTCGCCGGATCGGGCAAGAGCACTATCCTCAAGCTTGCAATCGGCCTGATTAAACCGGACTCGGGCCGAATCACGGTGCTGGGCAACGATGTCACGCAGATGCCGGAAGAAGATCTCTTCGCACTGCGCAGGAAGATCGGCATGGTATTTCAGGAGAGCGCGCTGTTCGATTCCCTCACCGTCAGCGAAAACGTCGCTTACCGTTTGATGGAAGAGCATGGGATCTATGATGAAGACATCGACAAGCGCGTGCACGAAGCGTTGCGTTTTGTGGAACTGGAACACACCGTCGACATGTTTCCTTCTGAACTTTCGGGCGGCATGCGAAGGCGCGTGGCTATCGCCCGCGCCATCATTACCCAGCCGTCGTCGTTACTCTATGACTCACCGACTGGCGGCCTCGATCCCGTAACATCGAACACGATCGTCGAGCTGATTGTGAAACAGCGTGATGTTTACAAGAGCAGTTCTCTGATGGTCACACACCGCCTGCAGGATGCCTTCACTATGGCCACGCATCAGTTCGACACGCAAACCAATCAATTGCGGGCGCTTCCTCGCGGCCAGTATTGTGACGTGCCTATGAGTTTCCTGATTTTGCGCGATGGCAAAGTCATCTTTGACGGCGATGTTCATGCGCTGGCGCACACGCAGGATGAATACATCAAGGAATATATCTCTTAGCAGTTAACAGTTAACAGTGAGCAGTTCGCTCCATACTGGCCACTGCTCACAGGCCACTGCTCACTGCTTTTTTACTTTCCTGCCATCGCTTTCTCCACATCCTCGGCTTTTGACGGCAAGGCTTCACTCAGCTTGATCAGTTTGCCATCCTGATCCACGTAGTAGTCATCCTCAATTCGCACGCCAAGCTTTTCCTCAGGAATGTAGATCCCCGGCTCGATAGTGAAGACTTGGCCCGGCCCGAGCGGAGCGTTGGAATCAGTCGAATCGTGTACGTTGAGTCCAACCGGATGGCCGAGGCCGTGAATGAAATATTGTCCCAGCGGCTGGCCGTGCAGATCCTTGCCATGGGTATTGATGTAATCGAAGGCGACTTTATAGAGCGACTCCGGGTCGGTGCGCTTCATGGTTGACTTGCCGGATTTGAACGCCGCGGCGGCGGCCTGCTGCGCGCCCAGCACGATGTCATAGATTTCCCGCTGACGAGCAGTGAAATGCCCGTTTACTGGTAGCGTCCGCGTGATGTCGGAAGCGTACATCGAATATTCACCGGCAGCGTCGATGACCACCACATCTCCCTCTTTCATGGTTCCGTCATCGTCCGAGTAGTGCAGCACGGTCGAACTAAATCCGGAACCAACGATGGGAGCATACGCAGGACGCTCGCATCCGCGCTTGCCCCATTCATACTGCATAAGAGCGGAAATCTCGCGCTCTGTCGCGTTTGGCTTTACCGCCTTGAATGCGGCGAAGTGCGCCGCCACCGACGCATCTACAGCCTTTCGAATCAGAGCGACCTCTCCGCTGTCTTTATACGTGCGAAGCGCGAAAATCATCGGCTTCACGTCTTGAAACGTCAGGAAAGAATTCGTCCGCTTCAGAAAAGCCAATGGTTCCATGCTGGCCGCAGTCTCGCCAGCGGAAGGCACATCGGTATAAATCACTGGGCGTGTGCCGGTGAATAGTTTCGTCACTTCATCCGGCAACCTGTTCATTTCTTGTACGCGGTCAAAGCCCGTAATTCTAGGCGCATCCGGATTTTCCTGCCCCAGCTTCGGACCCGTCCATTTTTCCTGGATCAGATTCCGAACCGGCAGAAATAAAATTTCCGTGTAGGCGCGAGCCGGCGAATTCGCCTTCGCCTCGATCGCCGGGGCAATCAGCAACGCCGAACCCGGCTCACTCATCCCGGAAAGGTAATAATAGTTATCATCCTGCCGAAACCCGTAGAGATCGTTCGGGCTTTCGCTCTCTACTCCTGCAAAAAGCACAACCACTCCGGACGCTTTCCGCGCCAGCGCCTCGCGGCGCGCATGATAGTCGGCAGCCGGTTGACGATCCAGAGCTTCGGATGAGGGCGCAAAAAAAGAAAGCGCCACGCTGAACAAGAAAAACCCACGCAAGAATCTGATCATCTATTTTTCGTTTTTTCCTTCCGGAGATTTTGCACTAACTACTTCTGCCCAGCGGTCAAACTCTTTTTCGCCTGCAAAAACGCTTGCACATTACTCTTATCGATCAAAGCCGAGCCTGTATCCACAAAGCTCGGAATTGGCGCAAAACTGTCTTTCGACCAATCTGTATCGAGTGACGGTGGCTTGTGGTGATAAAGATTGTCGAGCATCTGCAACCCGACAAGGGCCATGGTGTAAGGCTTCTGTGCGATCGTGGCCGCGATTCCGCCCTTCTGTATCCAGTCGAGAGTTTCGGGATCGGTATCCATCGCCATCACGACTTTGCCAGCAACGTGATAACTGTCCAGCACACCCGCAACTTCTTTTCCCGATTGCGCTTCAAGGCATACGAAAGCATCGACGTTATCTTTTTCTTTCCCGATGATCTGAGTCGTCGTGTCGAAAGCGATCCGCGGGTCGCCCTGGATATCGACCACGCGCGTGATCTTGATTCCAGAATGAGGCTCAAGGGCATCGCGATAGCCGCGCAGCCGGTCCTGCAGGTTGGGCTGCTCCGGCATGGTGAATACGACCACGTTTCCCTTATCTCTGAGTTCCTGCGCCAGGCGCTGTCCACCGGTGAAGCCAGCCTGATAGTTGTTGGTCCCGATGAAAAATAAGCGCTTGCTTGCGGGAGCGTCGGAATCAATTGTGATCACCGGAATGCCCGCGGCAACGGCTTTATCAATACTGTCTTTCAACAAAGCCGGGTCGGTCACCGCCAGTAAAATGCCGGTCGCCTTCTTCTGAACCGCCGCATCCAGTGCGTCGCGTTCAGCCTTTGTATCGTAGGTCGGCGGTCCCTCGAAATCGGAGCGCACTTTCATCTCCGAGGCTGCTTTGGAGAAACCTGCACCTGCAGCCTGCCAGTAAGGAACCTGCAGGTTCGCCGAGATCAGCACATATTGTTCGTCGGAGTCATGCGCGGAACCGCAACTCAGGAGCGCAGCGAGCGGAATCGCCAAACAAAAAACACAGGCTATCTTTCGCGTAAGAAGCATCGGATCCTCCATCCAACAAGGAGTTACATGGCTAAGACTTGGCCGATGAACCTTTGGCGAGAATGGATTGTAAACGACGAGTCAACGGAAAGATAGCTGAGATGAAAAGGGCAAGGACGGAGTGGCAAACTCGCTGGCGCAGAGCCTTGTCCGGCACGCCTGAAATCACCATCTCATGTCGCCGGTTGCTGTTGCGTCATGCAATGCATGGTGCCCAGGCCCCAAACCAGGTCGCCGGAATAGATCGGAATGATCGCACGGGAAGCAAAGAGTTCAGCAAGCGTGTTCAGCGCGATGCGGTCGTTGGGATCGTTGAACACGGGAACAAGCACGATGCCGTTAGCTATATAAAAATTCGCGTAGCTGGCCGGGAGTCTGCGGCCTTCGAAGATCACCGGGCGTGGCATGGGAATCTCAACGATGTTCAGACGCTTCCCTGACTGGTCGTGCGCGGCGCGGAGGCGGCGCAGGTTGTCGCGCAGCGGCTTATGGTTTGCATCGCGGGCGTTCGACTCAACCATCGTGACGACCGTGTCGGGCGACACGAAGCGGCTGAGATCGTCGACATGCCCATGAGTGTCGTCGCCAACAATTCCCTTACCCAGCCAGATGACGTTTGTCGCTCCGAGATATTCGGCAAACACTTGTTCATATGCTGAGCGGCTCATGCCTAGATTTCGCTGCTGTACTTTGCTGAGCAGGCACTCTTCAGTTGTGAGCAAAGTCCCGCAGCCGTTCCCATCAATCGATCCACCTTCGAGGACCACGCGCTTCCCGCCAAACATGGGACGAACTTCTTCCACCCTGCAAACTTCCGCCATGAGGCTTCCGATTTTTTCGTCGTGCTTCCAATTAGAATATTTTGCCCAGGCGTTGAAGCGCCATTTGACACCGGCAAGCCCGTTGTCATCTTTTACAAAGATGCATCCTGAATCGCGCATCCAGACGCGATTTGTCGGCCAGCGGTGAAAGACCACGTTCGACAATAGGACATCCGCTCGTTGAAGAACTTTTCGGGCCCGCCGCTCCGACAACACATCGTTGACGATCAACTCAACGCGCTCGTGACGAGCGAGATTGCGAATGATTTCCGCATAAACCCAGGGGATGGGTTCAAACTTTCCCTGCCAATCGCCTTCGTAATGCGGCCACGCCAGCCACGTGGCGGCGTGCGGCTCCCACTCGGCCGGCATGCGATAGTTAAGTGATTTATTCGCGACTTCAATCGCCATCCAACGTTCCTTAGTCAATCGTTTCTTTAGTCGATCATGCGGTTGTTGATGGCGGCGTAGCTGTCGATGCGGCGGTCGCGTAGGAAGGGCCAGTTGCGGCGGATGTCTTCCATCGCTTTCAAGTCAACTTCTCCGATCAGAATTTCTTCTTTGTCGTGCGATGCTTCCGCCAGCACGCGGCCAAAAGGATCGCAGAAGAATGATTTGCCCCAAAACTCAAGTCCCTGGCCGGGGGCGGAGTTGCCGCGAATGTTTCCTGTCTCGAAGCCGACGCGGTTGACCACGCCCACATAAACTCCGTTTGCGATGGCATGCGCGCGTTGAATAGTTCGCCAGGCATCGTGCTGCGCTACTCCGAACTCCGCTTTCTCCGCCGGATGCCAGCCAATTGCCGTGGGGTAAAAAAGAATTTGCGCGCCCTGCAACGCCGTCAGCCGCGCGCCTTCTGGAAACCATTGATCCCAGCAGACCAGCGTGCCGAGCCGGCCCGCGCTGGTATCGAGCGCGCGAAAGCCGAGATCGCCGGGCGTGAAATAGAATTTTTCGTAATAGAGCGGATCATCGGGAATATGCATCTTGCGGTAAAGACCGCGCAGCGTTCCGTCTGAATCGAAGATTGCGGCCGTGTTGTGATACACGCCGGCGGCGCGCTTTTCAAACAGCGACGCGATCAGCACGACTCCATGTTTGCGCGCAGCGTCAGACAACTTCTGCGAGGAGGGCCCCGGAATCGGCTCCGCCAAATCGAACAGCGCGTGGTCTTCGCGCTGGCAGAAATATTGCGTCTGGAAAAGTTCGGGCAGGCAAACGACCTGGGCGCCCAGGCGCACGCTGTCGGCGATCCGTTCCAGCGCCTTTTCAAGATTTTGTTCCGGCTCCGGCCCGCAGGACATCTGCACCAGAGCGACGTTAAATTTTTCTGGCGGCAAGCTCTTCTCCCCGCGAACAATATAGCATCCGTAGAAGCGGACGCCAGACTTCGGACCTCGGACCGGTCTCTCTCAATGAAATTTCGCGGACGAAGTTCTCATTTGCTTCCCTGCTGATTTGCTTGATGCACTGCGTTCGACATGGAAGTCATCAGTGGCTGATTGTGGCCGTCGTAGTCCTGCGAGAGTTCCCACATGAAGACGCCGCCGAGGGCGCGGGTTTCGAGGGCGTAGCCGACTTTGAGCGTAGTTGAGGCGGGCGTGTCGTAGGTGATGAAGCCTACGTGGTTGGGATTGCTGTTGGTGAGATATGGCGCTTCGGCGAGAGGATCGGTATTAGCGGTCCAGCCGCCGGCGGCGACGAACTGCTCGATCTGATGATAGGTAAAACTCAAAGTGTTTTGACATCCGCAGTAGTACCAGAGGCCGTCGACATCGAAGCCGTATCCGTAGAAAGCGGTGCCGAGATTGATTTGCGCGGCGGGCACGTCGAACTGATAGCGGTACATATCGACGGAAGTTTTCAGACTGCCTTCTTGACCGGGATCGAGCGGGCTGAGGTAAAGCGGCGAATTGTGGCCGGAGTGATTGGTCCAAGGGCCATGAAAATCGTAAGTCATGACGTTGAAGAAATCGAGCAGTGGAATCATGCCGGCGAAGTCGTAGACGCCATATGATCCGGGACTGGAAGAGACAGCGGCGGAGATCAAATATTGTCCCGCAGGCAGCAGGTTGCGCACGGCCTGGATGAGCAGCGTGAAGTTGAGAGCTTCGGTTTGGTCGTAGGGAACTTCGTAATCGAAATCGAGGCCGTCGTAGCCGTTGGCGATGATGAAGGTGGCGAGATTCTGGGCGAAGGTGGCGCGGAGGGTGGCATCGGCCGCAATGTTGGCGATGAGATACGGCGGCCCGGCGAGCGAAACTTCGACTTTGACTCCGGCTTTGTGGGCGCGAGTGATCAGATCGGGCTCAAGAAAAGTTGTGGGGACGCCGAGCGTGCCATCGCCTTGCGGCGCGGGAGAAATGTTGGCATGCACGATGTGCGTGAGCTGCGAGTATGGAATTGTGGATACGTTGTAGGGGATGGCGCTGGTCTTGTCGCCGTAATAATAGTAGGCGAGCAGGCGGTGATTGGCGGCGTGAAGGGCTGGAGCGACGGCTAGGATCAGGGCGAAGAGTGCGAGGGCAGGGCGGGTTCGAGTCATCGGGGGGCCTCGTCGTTCGATCTGGATCAAAAAATGAAAACGATTTTTGCTAAATTCTTGATTCTATTGTGCTTAACTTGTTTTGATCTGGCACGCGGCTTGCAAATTATTGAGCCGTAAGGAGTTGCAGGTAAATTCTTCTGGATAAGGAGTTAGCTGGGGCTGTTCTGGGCTGGCTTTGGCGACGGTGGAGCGGCGCGGCATTGCAATTACTATTGTAACAGTTACTGCGGGGATTACTGGCGGGAGGACGGGACTGTATTGCGTTTAGATGGAGCGAGTTAGCTGCCTGGAATTAGAATTCGCTTGACAGACGGAATCTGTGGATCTTCGTCCCAGTTTGGGCCTTGTGAACTTCCAGGTTCCATCGCAGCAATTGTTGAAGTCAGTTCTTGAACGGTCGCCGTTCCAGTTATTGACCGGGGTTCTGAGTGTAAACACCTGATTTCAACAGGTATGCGATGGCCGCGTCAATATTGGGCTAGCGTGCGCGCCCCTTTGTTGGTCAGGAACAGTGAAGTCGATGTCGTCGCGCTTTTCATTTGTCGCCAGATTGATAACAAGCGCGTCGGCACGGTTCCTCATGCTGGGATAGTACAAAGACGCCTTTGGAACCGAGCAGGCTCCGGCACAACCTGAAGGCTTCCAAGTTGGTACGGGTCAATGAGTCGCTAGTACGCAGGGGGCAGGCCGATTTTTTTGACCAGCGCCCGATAACGCGGGTCGGAGTGGAGGAAGTCGAAGAGGGGTTCGTTCTGGATGAAGATCAGGTCGGGGTCGTGCATGCGGTAAGAGGCTTCGAGATATTTCATG
>Ga0209006_10000331_pt1 | contig 47950 bp, 36 predicted proteins | sample JacPin_JW_Ref_O2_FD_188567 | JGI IMG/M metagenome (GOLD analysis project Ga0209006, IMG submission 188567) | Forest soil microbial communities from Algoma, Ontario, Canada - Jack Pine, Ontario site 1_JW_Ref_O2 (SPAdes) (version 2) | ecosystem: Environmental > Terrestrial > Soil > Boreal...
GTCTGGATGCCGGAGGGGGATGGTGGCGAGGCGAGCGAGTCGGAATCGGGTGAGTCCGAAAATCGCAGCGCCATGCGCGGCTGGGGGCGGGCGACGATTTGTATTTCGAGTCAGGTGGGATGTGCGGTCGATTGCCAGTTTTGCCTGACGGCGCTGCTTGGGGTGAAGCGCAATCTGACGGCGGGTGAGATTGTCGGCCAGGTTTGCGCGGTGCTGAACGATCAGAAAGTTTCGCCACAACATGACCGCATTAATTTGGTTTTCATGGGGATGGGCGAGCCGTTTCTGAACTATGACAACTTCATCAAGGCGGTGCGGCTGCTGGTGCAGGAAGTTGGGCTGGCGGAGTCGCGGATGACGGTTTCGACCGCGGGCATTGTGCCGCGCATTTACGATTTTGGAAAAGAGGAGATGCGTCCGCGGCTGGCGATTTCTCTGAATGCATCGAATGATGATCAGCGTACCCGGCTGATGCCACTTAACAGGAAATACAATCTCGATCTGCTGATGGCGGCGGCGCGCGAGTTTCCGCTGCGCAATCGCGAGCGCGTCACGTTTGAGTACGTGCTGCTGCATGGGGTGAACGATTTGCCGGAGAACGCGCGAGAGGTGGCGGAGCTGCTGCGGGGCATCAAGGCGCGGGTGAATCTGATCGCGCTGAATCCGGGGCCGGGAATCGATTTTGAAATGCCTTCGGATGAAAACGTGGCGGCATTTCAGACGATTCTGCGAGATGCTGGGATTCTGACTTTTGTGCGGCGGCCGCGAGGGCGGGATATCTACGCGGCGTGCGGACAGCTTAAGCGAACGGTCGAGATTGCCACAGCGCCGGCAGGGTAGATTCCTTGGCTCGGGCGGGCAGGAACTCTGCGATGGGCACTTCGACGGAAAGCAGGAGCGATCCGTCTTCTGCACGCTGAAATGCTATCTGACCACGATGTTCCTGCAAAATTCCCTGACATGCGCTGAGGCCGAGCGCGGATGCGGTGTCGCTGGAAGGCGACTCTTCCAGATCCGTTGAGCGGACTGGGGGGCCAGCTGCGGTTGCGATCTGGAGGACGCAGGTGTTGGGTTGCGCTGCCGTAGCGATGGTCAGAATGTTGCCGCCGGCCTCGCTCATAAAGTGCAGACAACTTCCCACAAGCTGCAAGCAGACCTGCAGTAGTTGATTGGAATCGCCCATGACCTTGGGCAAGCCGGCCTCGAAGTCGGTGTGGACGGCAATCTTCAGGGATTGCCATTGCGCCTCAGTGAGTTTGATTGCGGTGCGCGCCAGCACGTTGAGGTCAACCGGAGTTCGCGCCGAGGGTGACTGGCGGGCGAAGCTGATCAGGCTGGCGACGAGAGACCTGGTGCGGCGCACATGCTGGCCGATTTTTGTGGCGAGCGGTTGCTGCTCGGGAGTGAGAGAAGTGCTGAGAAGCAGGTCGGAGTAGCCGAGCAGGGCTGTGATCGGGTTATTGAGTTCGTGGGCAGCGCCACCGACGAGCTGGCCGATGGATGCCAGTTTTTCCGATTGAACGATTTGTGCCTGGAGCTGCTTAAGATTGTCGAAGGACTCCTGCGAACTGCTCACCAGGCGCATCAACTCCCGATCGAGGAATTGCTGGCGCAAAAGGACCATCACACCCATGACGAGCGCCGCGCCAAAGGTCAGCACCACGCGAAAATAGCGGATGCGGGTGGGCGCTTCCGATCCAGACATGATCCAGACGGCGATCAGAGGAAGCGAGAAGACGGCAATCATGCCGCTGCGGGCAATCCAGACGCCGTAAAGCGTGGACGATCCGTGAGCATCCCTTTCCGGCTCTTCGGCGTTGGTGCGCAGGCCGATCCAGGTAAGCCATGCCATGGCGATGGCGAGTGGGATGTCGTAGAGGCTGCCGCTGTAATAAATGTTGCGGGCGAGGGCCCAGTTGGCGAAGTAGGAGCTGGCGGAGTAGCAGAGTCCCATGCCGAACAGGTGGGCATACAGAGTGCGCCAACGGCCCTGGCTGGTGCTCCAGCAGGCAAACAGAGCGCCGAGGAAGGCAAGTTTTTCCGCAAGATAAACGGCGTTCAAGTTGCGGCTGTAAATGGAGACGTCGGCGACTACGTATTGCCACGGCATGACCGTCAAGACGTAGAGATAAAACCACCAGATGAGAAGCAGGGCGAAATCGAGACGGCCTAAGCGGGCGGCGTATTCATCCCGCGGAATATGAGGACGCAGGGCCAGAGCAGCGATGAATGGAACGATGTGCAGAAAAAGAATGATGTCGCCGTCGAAGAGCCCGGGAACATCTTCGCGAATGATGACCTCGTAGTAGGTCCACAGCATCTGGTATGAAAGCCAGAAGCCGACGCCGAGGAGGTTGAGCGTCCAGAAGAGGCGCAGGCGGCCTTTTGCGCGGCGCGCCAGGGGAATGAATGAGGCGGTCCCAGAGGCGAGAAGCAGGCATTGAATGATGTCGCTGAAGGCAGTGAGGCGAAAGGATTGGGGCAGCACGAGAGCGGCAAGCACCAACGTGGCCAGCGCCACGGCGGTCGCGGTCAACCAGATTTTTGATCTTGTGCTCAACGCACACCCTCGTTTCTCATTCTAGATGGGACGGGATGAGGGGAATGGTTACCAGAGTAACCATGAAGGGTTATCAAGCGGCGACGCCGGGAGCCAGCATGCACAGGCGGGGCTTGCCGTAAGCGCGTCACATTCAATACTATGCAGGCAATCAATATGCACGACAAACATTTACAAAGTCAGGCGCCACCTCTCTGGAGCTCGACGGATTGAATACCCAGTCTGCACGTTATCAAGATTCCTGGAGGCTTCGGATACCTCCGGACCCGGGCGAAACCCGAAGAATTGAACGCTGGTTAGCGACCGCGCGCGTGTTTCTGGCGGTGTCGACGCTGGTCGCGATCCGCATGGATCCCACGGAACTTGGGCACTCGTGGGCGGCCTATGGACTGTTCGTCTTTTATCTGGCGAATGGGATTCTGATCATCATGCTGCTGCGGCGGCGGCAGCAGTCGACGGCGGCTTTCCGGTTACTGGTTCACGCCGGGGATATTGTGTGGCCGGCAGTGATTTCAATTTTCGCGGAGGGCCCGCGGACTCCATTTTTTCTCTTCTTCTTTTTTGTTCTCGCTGCGGCGGCTTACCGGTGGGGTTTATGGGAAACGCTGGGAACGGCTGCGGCCGAAGTCGCGTTGCTGTGGATGGAGAGTCTGTGGGTGCTGCATGTACTGGAGGCCCCCGGCGGTGCGTCACGTTTGAGTGCGTTTACCGGGCTGAAGATTAATGTGAGCGAGTTCGATCCGGAGCGGCTGTTCATGCTCTCCGTGTACCTGCTGGTGATGGGATTGTTGCTGGGGTATCTGGCGGAGCAGCAGAAACATCTGCGGGCTGAGAAGGCAGTAGTCACCGGGCTGTTGTCGAAGATACGGGTGGAAGCGGGGCTGACCGGGACCATCCAGCAGATTTTTAGCGAGTGCATGGCGATGTATGGGGCGTCGCGCGTGGTGGTCGCGGCGCAGGAGGCGCATAGCCACCGGGTGTTTGTCGGAGAATTGGGACGGTCGACGAACGGAATCCCGGCGGATTTTCATTGGCTGGAGTCGGGAGCGAGAGATTCGAAGATATACCTCGAGGGCTTTCCGGGCGGAGTTTGCCACGCCGCGTCGGAAGGAGAGCGCAACACGATGCTTGTGCTCGATCAGGATGGAAATCAGACGCTGGGAGCCGATCCGGCGGCAATTGCGAGGCTGCACGAGGCGCAGAGTTTCCGCTCATTGATCACGGTGGCATTTTTATTTGGAGGAGAATGGAGGGGACGAATCTTCCTGTTCGATCCCTCATGGCGGGGAGAAAAGACCGAGGAGTTACGTTTCCTGCTGAATCTGGTGCGGCAGGTTGGGCCCGCGGTGTACAACGTTTACCTGCTCCACCGGTTGCGGCGGCGTGCGAGCGCGGCCGAGCGGGCACGGTTTGCGCGAGAGTTGCATGATGGAGCGGTGCAATCGCTGATTGCGGTTGAGATGCAGGTGGATGTGGTGCGGCGGCAAGCTGAGGCCGACCGGCCAATTACGGGAGAACTCAGCCGGATTCAGGGATTGCTGCGGGAAGAAGTGCTGAAGCTGCGCGAGCTGATGCAGCAGATGAAGGCGATCGACGTGGATTCGCAGCGGCTGATCGGGGTGCTGCACGATACGGTGGAGCGTTTTCAGCGGGAGACGGGAATCAGCACGCGGTTCATCACCGATATCCAGCATCTCGATATGCCGCAGCGGGTCTGCCGGGAGGTCCTGCGCATTGTGCAGGAGGGGCTGGTGAACGTCCGCAAGCACAGCGGAGCCCGGCATGCGCTGGTACGGCTGGCGGCGGGGAAAGAAAGATGGAATCTTGTTCTGGAAGACGACGGCAAGGGATTTCCATTCACGGGACGGCTTAATCTACAGGAACTGGACGAGATCAGTAAGGGGCCCATGATCATCAAGGAACGTGTACGTTTGATTGCCGGCGAACTCACGGTAGAATCGAATCCCGGACAGGGATCACGACTCGATATAGCCGTGCCGCGCGGCGGAGAGGTGCCTCATGAATTCTAGAAAGCCGCAGCAGACGATTCGCCTTGTAATTGCCGACGACCATCCAATTTTCCGCGATGGCTTGCGGCGGCTGCTCGAAGCGGAGCCGGAACTGAAAGTTCTGGGCGAAGCTTCCGATGGGGCCGAGGCGGTAAAGCTGGCGAAACAGCTGAAGCCGGACATTTTATTGCTGGACCTGGCGATGCCGAAGCATCCGGGGCTGGAGGCATTGCGGGATTTGAGCATGCCTGCGAATCAGACGCCGGTGCGCGTGATCCTGTTAACGGCAGCCGCGGAGAAAAGCCAGATTGTCGAGGCCTTGCAGTTGGGCGCGCGGGGAGTGGTGCTGAAAGACTCGGCAACCCAGCTTTTGTTGAAAGCGATTCAGACGGTGATGTCGGGCGAGTATTGGGTGGGCCGCGAAAGCGTGTCGAACCTGGTGCAATATCTGCGCACGCTGATGCAGTCTTCGAACGACGAGGCGAAACAGAGAAAGTTCGGCCTGACGCCGCGCGAGCTGGAAATCGTTTCGGCGGTGGTGGCGGGATATTCCAACAAGGAAATTGCGGAATACTTCAAAATCAGCGAAGACACGGTAAAGCATCATTTGAGCAATATCTTCGACAAACTCGGGGTTTCGACCCGGCTGGAACTGGCTCTGTTTGCCGTGAACCAGGCGTTACCTTTGAAGAGCATTGCGTAGAATCTCCTGAAAATAAAGGGGTAATCAACTGAGAACTGGTAGCACTTCGGTGCTATTGGTGAGGCGGTCGTGTGCCACTATGATTACTTCATTAGGACGAGCCTTTTGGGAAGCGCTCGGGGCGAGTGCGGTGCGACTTCCCTAGATACTAAGCAGGTTGAAAAGAGGGAGCCCGTGGCAAAACTTCTACAGCAGCTCTGGCAGGACGAGCAAGGCCAGGACATTGCGGAATACGCAGTGATGTTGGCTGTGATTCTCGTAATTGTTGTGGGAACGGTCCGGCTCATCGGCTCGAACGCCAACACTGTGTTCTCACAAGTTGGCAGCGCGATCCAGTAATCCGAACCCAATCGAAAAAGAATACGCTGGATTTTTTCCCAAGGGCAACGGTTCCGGCAAAGCGGAACCCCCGGGGATTCGTTTGTGCGTGATCCAGCGATTCAACATCCACCGACCAACATTCAATCGGACTTAACTTCGGTCGGCTTAACTTCTCTCATCTAACGTGAGTCATCTAACTTCTGATGGTCGACGCGGATTCCTGGGCGGGTCCGCGTCGGTTCTTTTCTTTCGCTAGCCTTCTCAGGCTTATTCCTTTTGATTTTTATTTGGCATCACTACCCGAACGTTCGGTAGTCGTGAGCGCAACTTTCTCTGTACCGGTCGAGACGCGCGTCAGGAACGGGAAGAACGGAGTGATCTCGAACTCCATTTTCTCGCGGGCTGAAGTCAGAGCTACCGGCTTGGCTTTGGAGAGTTCCACGCGATCGTTCCAGGGATCGACGTGGATACGGCCGCCAAGCGGCAGAGCAGCGATCTGGTCGAGGCTCTTCTGGTTAATATCGGGCGCCGATTGAAGCAGGGAAGCCATGCGAATGCTCTTGGACGACGCCATGCTGTTGCCGAGATGAGGACGGATCAGGTTCGGCAGATCCGGCGCCTTCTGCTGCAATGCCTTGAGAAATAGTCCGGCGTTTCCGAGCTTGTCTTTGTAGGGAGAATTTTTCAGCAATTCGAGCGCTTTGGTATCGGCCGCTTCTTCATCGGTGGCGTTGCGCTTGAAATCGAGGCGCTGAAAAGAGTCTTCGTCGGGGAAGAACATTTTGTCGTTGAAGGCGAGCTTGGTATCGAGGCGATGGCCGAGCACAATGTGCGCCAGTTCGTGCGAAAGAACCATGGCGAGAGAAGCTTCATCGGGAAGCACGTCAAGCAGACCGCGGCTGACGACGATGGTGTGTCCGATGGTGAATGACTCCAGCGGAGAGGTGAGCAGCACGCGGCAGCGGAAGTCACCTTGGAGATCGATGTTGTTGGTGATGAGCAGATTGTTGACGACGGTGCAGAGCAGTTTGTCGACGTCACCGGGAGCGGCCAGCAAGCCAATTCGTTGCAGGCGTTCTACGACGTTGTCTTCGGCCTGACGCTCCCACATGCGTTCGGCGACGACTGGAGTCGCATCGGCGGCAGCGGCGCTCTGATCGCTGATGGACTGCGGGGAATCGACCAGAATTTGCGTGAACTCGTCACTCTTGCCCAGACCTTTGAGGTCATATCCCCAGAGACGGGTTTGCGCTTTGAAGTGGAGAGTTTTGGTGAGTCCGGTCTTCAGGTTGGATTCTTCCGAGTAAATATAGGCCGGCAGCCAGGTTCCGGGGCGCATGTTGAGGCGCCAGCTGTCGAAGTGAAAAAAGAAATTCATCTTGGGCTGAGGAGCATAGGTTCCGTTGAAGCGGACGATGTTGTAGTCCTGATCTTCAACCCAGATTCGGCCCATAAAACGAGCGGTCCTCTCGCCTTCCTTGGGCTGCACGTCGATAACGAGGCATCGGACTTCGCCGAGAAATTCGCGGCGCACGAACGTGAAGTTGTAATACTTCTTCTGGAAGTCGGTGTCGAGAATCACCATCTGAGCGAAGCCCATCGGAAGAAAGTGCAGGGAATAAACTCCGGTGAGCTTGTTGAGCAGGCGGTGACCGAACCCGGGCTGGCCTACGAATGAGACATCCTCAGGACCGTCGGACATGTCGAGACGGCCCAGGTAGTACTGATCGCCGACCGGGATGGGATTGCTCTCATCGCTTTTGTCATTCTTCAAATTCTGCAGGTACGTCTCGACCATGGGGTGCATGTGGCGCATCTGGGCCATGAAGAGATGTTCACGCTGAACGACGCGGTCGAGTATGTCGTTGAAAGTTGGCGGCAGCGACGACGCAGACTGCGCCGGTGCGGCGATTGCGGACGCGGGCGTGGACGAATCTGCGCCAGAGGCGGAATTGACCGGCGCGTCGGCCGGATTCACCGCTTGCTGCGCCTGCGCTGACGAGAAGAAACTCGAAACTACAAAAACAAATGCAAAGCCCACACCTACGATTCGCATAAAGACCTTCTGAAAATCACGCTAACTGGAAAATAATATGTAAGACGGCGGTTGAGTCTGAGGGCTGGCCGTCGCGGGTTGCGGGCTTGAATCGAATCTGTTCGGCGGCGCGCATCGCTGCGTCATCGAGGCCATGCCCGAGTCCGCGAACGACGCGCACCACGTGGATTCTGCCCGTGGCTTCGAGAACCACTTCGAGGAGCACCTCGCCCTCGATTTTTTTCTGGCGCGCCTCATCCGTGTAAATCGGAAGCGGTTTGGAGATGATTTCCGCGGGCGTAACGTTGGTGGCTATGGCTGCGGGGCGCGATTGCACTGTAGGAGGCGCGGGCACATCGGCATCGCCGAAACCGGCTTGATGAACGACACCGCGCGGAGCGGAATGGGTTTCAGGAGTGGCGACGCCGCCACCGAATCCAGAGCTGGCAACTACGCCGCTTACGCCTTTGCTGCCGCCGGAGCCGTTGCCGACGCCCGGGCCGGCTGGCATATCGAATCCGCCGGCTTGCGCGATATTGACCGCTTTCCCCGGCGTGTTGAGCTTGGCAGGAACGCCGTTGGGGTCGCCGAAGCCGCCGGTCTGCACTGGTTGCGGAGCGCGCGCGATGGTTTGCGGAGCGGAGTTTCCGGTAGAAGAGAAAAGGTTTGTACGTACAACCTTTGGAATGACGGGCGCTGCCGCTGGAATATCGGGTTGTTTCGCGGTGACCTTCACTTCCGGGGCCGGGGCGTCGTCAACTTTTACAGTCGGACGTGGTTGCGGCGCGGCCAGGTGCAAAGCGTTCGGCGCAGGCATGTCGAGCTTCGCCATGAGGATCGGCTTGCGCAACTGCCGCTGTGGTTCGTGGTTGACGGGCGCGGGCGTGGGAACCAATTCAATCGCCAGATGGTCGTGTGTCGCTTCGCGGATGATTTCGGGATGAAGGATCGGTATCCAGACGAAAATCGCCACGGCGATGGCTTGCGCGCCGTAGCTCAGCAGGAACTCAGACCACGGCATGCTGCGTTTGGGCAGCATGGAGAAGAGGCCTGATTCGGAAGGGGGTACATACATAATTCGACTCGGGTTCCGGCCAGTCTCTGTTCCTAACACTGGTTACAGTGTAAAAGTTCTGCCAACAACTGCGAATCTGGGAACGTTGGCAGTCTGGGTTCCTCGCTTAGAGGGCCAGTGGGAAAGTCTACTAGTCCGGGCTGAACAATGCACGAAAGAGGCCACTCCCGGGATGTACAAAATGAATAGAAGCGCTTGAATATCAATGTCTTACGGCATCAGCCCTATGATGCGGATACTGCACTACTGTCCAATATTGCAAGAATGTACACCATTCTACGGACAGATTTGCATGAATGCAGAGTTTTACACCTTTCCATTTCGCGCAATCGTGGGTTCCCGTCAGGATTGGTGGCGCTGCGGGCGGACGAATCTGTCCGCCCCTACACAGTCAAAATCAAACTGCCGTTAGCAGTGAACGATTTTGCTGCTTACGATGCCGCGAGTGGCGTTGCGCGTGTCGACGACCAGCTGCGATTCCTGCACGATACGGCGGTAGTCGTAATCGGAGTGGTCGGTGACGATGACCGCGCAGTCGTATTTGCCCAGATCGGTTAACGGGGCGCAATCCATCTGAAGATCGTATTTGCGGCCCTTGCCGATGTGCGGGAAAAAGGGATCGTTGTAGCTGACCTGCGCTCCGTCTTTTTGCAAGAGTTCGATGATGGTGAGCGAGGGCGATTCGCGCAGGTCGTCGATGTCCTTTTTATAGGCCACGCCTAGGACCAGGACACGCGCGCCGTTCACGGACTTCTTGTGCTTGTTGAGTGCGGCGCCGATGGACGCCAGAACGTGATAGGGCATGTTCACGTTGACTTCACCGGCGAGTTCGATGAAGCGGGTGCGGAAGTCGTATTCTTTTGCCTTCCACGAAAGATAAAAGGGATCCACGGGGATGCAGTGGCCGCCGAGGCCGGGGCCGGGGTAGAAGGGATGGAAGCCGAAAGGCTTGGTGGACGCGGCCTGGATGACTTCCCAGATATCGATGTTCATGCGCAGGCAGAGGAGTTTGAGTTCATTGACCAGCGCGATGTTCACGCAGCGGTAGATGTTTTCGAGGAGCTTGGTCATCTCCGCGGCTGCGGGCGAAGAGACGGGAACGGTGCGGTTGAAGATGGCGCCGTAGAGCGCACAGGCAAGTTCCGCGGCTTGCGGATTCAGTCCGCCAACGACTTTTGGAATGTCGCGGCGGGCGACGGTGGTGTTGCCGGGATCTTCGCGCTCGGGCGAGAAGGCGACGAAAAATTCTTTATCTTTATTGTTCTGCGAAGCTTCGCCTCGCGCAGCTTTCAGGCCAGCGCGATTTTCTTTTTCGAGGATCGGAATCATCACCTCTTCGGTGGTTCCGGGATAGGTTGTGCTCTCGAGAACGACCAACTGGCCGGCGCGAAGATGCGGCGCGATGGAGTGGGTGGTTCCGGTGATGTAGCTGAGATCGGGTTCGTGATATTCGTTGAGAGGGGTGGGAACGCAGATGATGATGGCGTCCATGGCTGCGATTTGTGAATAGTCCGCGGTCGCGGTGAAGCCGTTGGCGCGAGCGGCCTGGATTTCCTCCGCCGTGATGCGGTAGATGTAGGAGCCGCCTTTGGCAAGGGTTTCGACCTTGCGGGCGTCGACGTCGAATCCGGTGACCTGGAATTTTTGCTCGCTATAGAGCAATGCGAGGGGCAGGCCGACGTAGCCGAGGCCGATGATTCCGATCTTGGCCTGGCGCTGCGGGATCTTGGATTTGAGTTGATCGAAGGATGCGGCGGACACAGTATTGGTCATAGGTTCCGTATGAGGGAAGTGAGTATGTTTAGGGGATGTCTCATTTTAGCATGATGAATCGCATTGTTTTAGTGGATAAGGAGACCCACGATTGACAGGGAATCGGGCTGGCAGAAGGAACGTCTGGGGTTGGGCGGCAGCCATTCTGGCTGTACTTTTGGCAGTATTTGCTGTGAATGCCGCTCAAATGCTGGTGATTGACGCGCCCGAGCGGTCGGATGTGATTTTAGTGCTGGCGGGGGACACCGACCGGCGCCCAGCGAAGGGATTGGAGCTGCTGGAAAACGGATACGGGCGGCGGGTGATTCTCGACGTTCCTGCGGCAGAGAAAACCTTTGGCTTTACCGATATCGAATTGGCCCGGAAATATGCAGAGACGTGGCCTCATCCAGAAGCAGTGAAGCTGTGCGCGATTACAGCACTCTCGACTCGGGAGGAATCGCACGAAGCGGAGAAGTGCCTGGCGCAAGAGGATGGCTCGCGCGTACTGATTGTGACCTCGGACTTCCATACGAGAAGGGCGCTCAGCATTTTCAGGCACGAGATACGCGGCAAAACATTTTCCATGACGGCTGCATGGGACGACAGGGAATTTGGAGTCCGATGGTGGACTCGCCGGGAGTGGGCGAAGACCTGTCTCTATGAATGGATGCGGCTCGCGTGGTGGAACAGCATCGACCGCTGGCGCTAAGCTGTGAAAATCTCTGCAAGAAATTCGCTTCCTCGCAGGTCAAGTGCGCTTCATTTCCGGGGAAAAGTTTTCCACCGAAAACTCGCGTAACTAGCACAAAAGGCATTGACTGTACAAGAACTCGGAGGATAGGATTGCCAGTCAAGTCACCAACATAGTTATTAACGGAAGGTGGGAATGGGCAAGTCCGGTTTCCGCAAGTTGGCAAGCTGCGTGCTTGTGTTCCTGATTCCCGGGTCGTTGTTCGGGGCCGATTCCAATGCGGCGATGCTTTATACGAACGGAGCCGCCTGGGTAAACGGTGCTCATGTGCCACGCGCGTCTTCGGCGATTTTTTCCGGCGACTTGCTGCAGACCCGCTCCGATTCCGTGGCCAATATCAACGAGGCGGGATCGAGCATCACCGTCCTTTCCGATTCTCTGGTCCAGTTTGATGTTTCTTCTGTGAAGATTGAGCACGGCGGTGTGACGGTTTCGACCTCGAAAGGGGTGGGGACGACCTCTGGCGATGTGAAGGTGACACCGGCTTCGTTCGCGTGGACGGAGTTTAACGTCAGCGACGTGGATGGTATGGTGAAAATCGCGGCGCGCAAGGGCGACCTCACCATCGATGACGGGAACTCGGTTGTTACCCTGCAACAGGGGCAGGAAACGACTCGCGATGAACAGTCTCCGGACAACAGCAAAAAGAAGGACAAGAAGAAACGGGATCAAACGGGAGCGGCGCCGGCAGCGGGCGGCGGAATTCTGAACTCTCCTTATGCCATTGCGGCGGGAGGGGCGGTGATTGCTGGAATCACCACTTGGGTGCTGGTGAAGAGCAATAATCCGGCGAGCCCGACCCAGCCGTAGAGATCAGTAAACTAGTACCGAGTACTCTGTACCGAGTACCGAGTCTTTGTTGAGGTTGCCCCCTTCAGCCAAGACGCAATTCCTTCTCCTGAATTAAATGAGCGCCTTTTCGCAAAGGCGCTATTTCTTTGGTCCTTCTGATTTCGTTAGACAGCCTGTCTAAACAACTTCCGATTGGATGGCTTCTGATTCAGGCAGAGCATCGGTGTCTGGCGTAGAAACCGGCTTGCGTTTGCGGGTTTTCTGCAGAAGGCGGGGTGCTGCGCCAAGCGTGCAGAAGACGTAGAAGATGGCTGCATTGGCAGGAATCTGAAGATTGAAGTCCAGGAGGCTGTGGACCAGGATTCCGGTGACGCCGAGGATGCAGGCGAGGCTGAGAGATCCGGTCACTTCGGAGGTCCAGTTGCCGATTTTTCCGAACGCCTTGCGATAGAAAACGATAAGGAACCAGACCATCGTTCCAAACCCGAGGAGGCCCAGTTCGGTTAGCAATTGCAGATAATCGTTGTGGGCTTCGTTGACGAAGAAGTTGGTGTAGAAGGTGCGGAACTGCGGGTAGACGACTGGGAAGGTTCCGAGGCCCCATCCGAAGACGGGCTTGACGCGGAACATGCGAATGGCATCGCGATCGATGGAGAGGCGCATGCCGCCGGATATTTCGGTGCGGGTTTCGGTAGAGATGCTGGCGATACGCGAGGTTAACTCCTGGCCGCCAAGCCATGCGAGAAGGGATATGAGCACGGCAGCGAAGGCCACGGTCACGAGGGCAATACGGATACTTTTCTTTCTGCGAAGGAGAACGGAGGCAAGAAGTATGAACTCCACGAAGATTGCGAGCATGCCGCCGCGAGAGCCGGAGAGAAAGACAGTGCCAGTCATGATGGCGGCGGCAATCCCGGCAGCGATGCGTTCTTTTTCTTCGGTGAGGCGTCCGAACGCGAGCACGAGAGGGATGGGGATGAGAAGTTCCATCAGTCCGGCGTAGTGGTTGTGGTTTACGTAGGGACCATAAAGCCATCCACCCATGTGCGGGGTACGAATCCAATATAGTTTGTCGTTCGGGGCAACGCCCTGAAGCAGGGCTTGAGCCGCAACCACGAAGGCATAAACGGCGAAGATGGTGCCAACGATACGCGCCTGCGAACTGCGGAGGAGGCTCTGCGCGGCGAGGAAGCAGAGCAGGGCGTAGGCCACATATTGCAGCGCTTCGGAAAGAGTGTCGTGCGGATAGGCGCTGGTGCGAAAAACGATCTGAATCAGGATCAGGAGGCCGAACGCCGCCATGGGCAGGAAGAGTGGATTCCACTGGATGGTAAGTTCGCCATCCAGACGCTGCTTGTAGAGCCAGAGAAGCGCAAGAAGCACGGAACCTGTCTCAAGAATGAAGATCGACCAGGGTTCGACCGCACCAAAAGCGAGGGGGCCGAACATCAACAGCGCAAACGGACCGTAGAGAAGGATATTGGCGATCTTCGCGGAGAACACTTTGGGGTCGATCTCCGATTTCCTTGTCTTGTGCGTTCGTGACTGAGTCTTAGTGGGCAGAAACATTCTCCGAGGAGGTTTGGTCCGGATATCAGGACGGTTTGCGGCTGAGGTGAAAATCGTCGATCCAGAGCTTACCACGGATCGGACTGCCCGCCGGGAGCCGGCGAACGTGAAGAACGACCAGTTTGCAGTCGGAGCTGGTGGTAAATTCACCATCCACCGATTTCCAGAAACTACCGTCTTTTAGTTCGTCGCTATCGTAGTAAACCTGCTGGCTGTACATGTCCTGAATCGTGAAATGAGGGCCGCCGGCGCCCTCCAACTCTCCATTTTTGTAATAGGCGGTGAAGTCGTAAGAAGTGCCGGGTTGCACCGGAATGAGCTGATAGAAACCGGCATCGCTGATTCCCGGGCCATCGAATGTAACGAGCATCGACCGGCGGCCGGCATGGAAGTCTCTGTCATCGTAGGTGAGGCTTACACCAGATTGCTTTTCGTATTGCCAATCAAAGCCGCCGTTGAGCACGTCAAGACTAAACGTGGGATTCACGACCAGATTGCCGACCGTGGGCTGATAGGAAGCCAGACCGAAGCGGCTGACGGATTGTTGCCAGACTTTTGTCGCCTGATCGACTTCCTTATGTTTAATCAGGTAGCGGAAATAGTCGTAGACGCGACGGGATTCGAACGTCTGGCCGGATTGAATGAGCGCGTCCCAAACCTTGAAGGTGGCGGCGGTTTCCTGCTTGCTTTCGAGCAACTCGAGGAAGGCGACGTAGGCGTTCGCGTCGCGCGGAACCACATCTCGCAGAAGCACATCGACGTCGGGCTGGATACGCCAGCAAAATTGGATTGAGGTTCCGGCGAGCGAGGAATCGTTAGCCATGACGACGCGGAATTCCCGCAGCGCTTTATCGTTTTGCCCTTGCACAAGGTAGAGATTGGCGGCCTCCCAGGCGACATCGGGCGTCATGGAGTCGGCGTCGATGGCATGTTCGAGCGCCTGCGTCTGATTGGGGGTATCGCCTAAAATCTGGTAGGCGCTGGCGAGATCGAACCAATAGCGTGCGGAATGCGGGTTGAGCTGAACCGCCGAACGATAATAGCCGATGGCCGTGGCGGGATCGCGGACGACCAGATCGTAGTAGCGGCCGAGGTGGTTGCGAAAATCGGCGTTCGAGGGATCGAGCGATGCAGCGTGCTGCAGGCTCTTGAGTTCGACCCGGTCTCCGAGCCAGGACACTACGACCTGACGCGTAGCCAGTAGCGTATAGATTCCGGCGAGCACAAGGGCAACGCCGGTGATCAACCGCCTTCGAGCAGGTGTGAAAGTAATCTTCATAGTCAAGGCCCGCGAGTACTCGGCTTCGTTTATGCGCTGCCGGAGGCTGGCGGACGATGTTCTTCTACCTCTCCGCCTTCTTCGACATCTTCTTCCTGCACGGCGGACTCGTCGCGATAGTAGCTGGCGTACTTGCCCTTGTATTCGTAGTAGTAGTAGTAGTCCGGCGAACTCAGGTCGACGGCATTGAGCAGAACTCCGACAACCTTGGCGTTGACCTGGGCGAGAATGTCGCGCGAGCGGCGCAGCGCTTGCTTGGTCGTCTGACCGGAGCGAATGACCAGCACCACGGCATCGGCGCGCGGCGAGAGCACGACTGCGTCGGTTACGGAGAGCGATGGAGGAGTATCGACCACGACGTGGTCGTACTCGTTACGAAGCCGTTCGAGCACGTCGCGCATGTTGCTGGAGGCCAGAAGCTCGGCGGGATTCGGCGGCGGAGTTCCGGCGGGAAGAATGAAGAGATTTGGAAGTATCGACGTGCGGGTGATGGTCTGCTCCAGCGTGCTGCTGCCGGTGAGAACGTTGCTCAACCCGCTGCGCGGGCCCATGCCCAGCGTTTTGTGAATGCTGGGGCGGCGCAGGTCGGCGTCAATCAGCAGGACGCGGACGCCCTTCTGCGCCAGCACAACCGCGCAATTGATGCTGGTGGTGGTTTTGCCTTCCTGCGGCAGAGCGCTGGTCACCATGATGACTCGCGGAGGAGCTCCGAGGTTGGACAGCAGCAGGGACGTGCGCAGCGCGCGATAGGATTCGGCCATCTGCGATTGCGGCCGAACCTGGGTGACCAATTCCACGGCTTCTTTGGAAGTTGCTATGACAAGGCGCTTGGGGTTGGGGCCTTCGCGGGCGGATTTGGAGCCGAGCGGAATCATACCAAGCGAAGCCAGGCCGGAGATCATTTGTGCTTGCTCGGTGGTGCGGATGGTGCTGTCGAGCCCTTCGAGCAGAAAAGCAAGACCAATGCCGGTTGCGGAACCGAGAAGAATAGAGAACAGCAGGTTGCGCGGGATATTCGGCTCAATAGGGCCGGAGGGCGGACGCGCGCTATCGATGATGTGGAAGTTGTTGGCTTTCAGTCCGGCTGAAACTCCGGCTTCTTTGAGTTTTTGCAGCAGGCCTTCATAGAGCTGGCGGTAGGTTTCGGCGTCGCGCTTGAGAATGCTGTATTCGATGGCGCTTTCGTTGAGCTTGTTGGCTTCCTGTTTCTGGCGCTCGAGAGCATCGTGCAGCATGTTTTCGCGCTGCAGTGCGGTCATATATTGGCCGCGCACCTTGCTCACGATCTTCTTCATCTCGTTCTGAATCTGGGCGTCGATTTCTTTCAGTTGATTATTCAACTGGGCGAGTTTGGGATATGAGGGTCCGAACTGAGTGCTCATATCCGCAATTTGAACTTTCAGATCGATTTGCTTATTGCGGAGGCTGTCCAACACCGTCGATGCGCTCCCGGAGTTGGGCCCGTCGCCTTCGACTCCTCCGGCGCTAGCGGCGATCGCGTCGGGATCGCCCGACTCCACCATGCGATAGAAAGCCTCCTTATCCATGCGCTCGCTTTCGGCCTGGGTAAGTTCTTTATTCAGTTCATCGAGTTTTGCCGTGATGATGTTCTGCTTTTCATCGATGCCAAGAATCTCGTGCTCCTTCTGATAGCGCACGAGCTTTTCCTGGGAAGTCTCGACTTTCATTTGCATATCGACGAGCTGCTTTTGCAGCCAGTCGGAGGCCTGCATCGTCGACTCGAAGCGAGCCTTGAAGTTGTTCTCGACGTAGGTTTGCATCAGTGTGTTTACGACCGTGGCGGCAACATTGGGATCGGCGCTGCGGTAGTGAACTTCGATGATGCGGGTGTTCGGGCTCAAGGTGACGTGTAGATTGCCTTTGAAACCGCCGACCATGGAGGATGCACGCGAGGGGTCGACCTGCAAAGGATCGGGCGCAAGGTCGACCGAAGCCGCGGGGGCGGACTTGCCGCCAAATTCCGGCATGCGGTCGAGATTCAGTTCGCGAATGACCTGGAGGGCGAGGAGGTCGCTCTGCAGGATCTTCACTTCGGTTTCGAGTTCCGTGGGGTCGAAATAATCGAGACTAAAACTGGCCGAGTTCTGAAAGTTGAGCGTGGCGTCAGGCTTGTTGATGGCAATAGTTCCGCCGGCTTCATAAACCGGGGTCATCTTCAAACTGGCGATAGTGACAACGGAGAAGATCGTGAATAAACAGCCGAGGACAATCCACTTACGTTTGATGAGAACGCGAACGTACTCCCCGGCGGCGGACTCATGGGGAGGAAGCTGAGGAAAGCTGTGAGGGAGCGCCTGCCGACCCTGATCGAATCCTGGGCTGGGCTGCATTTCGCGAACAGTCTGGCTATTCGCCTGCACTAAGGGTCCGAAATCCATGCACGCTCCTCGACGACTTATGAACGCAACGCTTTATGAACGCACTTCTGTATGAATGGACCTGATCGAAGACCTGGATTGCAGGAGGTCCAAACCAATGCAACGACCGAATTTCGAACAGCACAATTGAACACAAAGGCCCCGCGTAGGGCTCTCGCACACAACAACCATGGATCCCGGTTCGAAGAGGCTGGTTCGTCGCGCAGGGAACTGTTTTGCACTGAAGCTGAGAGAGTTCGTCGGACATTCTAGCATTGGATTGGAGGATGAGCGCGTAATTTTGAATGCAATTTCAATTTCGAAATGAGATGGATCTTTCTGGCTTGCAAACTGCCGTGGGAAAGTCCGTTATACTTCGCTATACTGTCGGGCGCTATACTTCGCGGCAACGTGAAAGACCCAGCCAGCTGACTGATTTCAACGGGATTTGTGCGAGGCGAATGGGATGAACTGGTCGGAGCAGGTAGTTTTGGTCACAGGCGGGACGGGATCCTTTGGGAAGAAGTTTGTCGAGATCATGCTCCGGGATCACCAGCCGAAAAAGCTTGTGATTTTCAGCCGCGATGAATTGAAGCAGCACGACATGCGCACTTCCGGACTGGATCATCCCAGCCTGCGCTACTTCATTGGAGATGTGCGCGACCAGGCTCGTTTGGAGCGGGCTTTTTCGGGCGTGACCGTGGTTGTGCATGCGGCGGCGCTCAAACAGGTGCCGGCCTGCGAATACAATCCCTTCGAAGCGATCCAGACCAACATCATGGGCGGCCGCAACGTGATTGATGCCGCGATCAACCAGGGCGTGCAGCGAGTGCTGGCGTTAAGCACCGACAAGGCTGTCAATCCGATCAATTTGTATGGCGCGACGAAGTTGTGCGCGGAAAAAATGTTTGTGCAGGCGAATGCTTATCGGGGGTCGCAGGACTCGCGATTCAGCTGCGCGCGCTATGGAAACGTTGTGGGAAGCCGGGGCAGCGTGATTCCGGTATTTCAGGAACAGCGCCGCCGCGGGCGCATCACGCTGACCGATCCGCGGATGACGCGGTTCTGGCTTACGCTGGAACATGGCGTCAGGTTTGTGGTGAGTTGCATCGAGCAAATGCACGGCGGCGAGATTTTTGTACCCAAGATCCCCAGCATGAAGATGGTTGACCTGGCGAAAGCGATCGCGCCAGGATGCGAGATTGAGACGATCGGGATTCGACCCGGAGAGAAGTTGCACGAGGTGCTGCTTTCGGAGGATGAAGCGCGCAATGCGCTCGAAGTTGAAGACCGGTACATTATTCAGCCGGCTCATCCATGGTGGAGGCGGGAAAATTGGGTGAACGCCCGGCCTCTGCCCGAAGGCTTCCGCTATGCGAGCGACAACAACGAGCAGTGGATCACCGGTCGCGAGCTGCAGGAACTGATCTCGTCGCCGGCGGAAGTAGAAGATCCAGTGCAAGCACGGATTCCCGCGTAGGGTTGCCCTCCATGAGCTCTATTTCGGTCAGTGCACAAATCGTTGCCTTCGATGGAGGATCGCTGGTGCCGGCGACCTATCTGCGGTATGGCGAGGTAGCTGAATTTGAGGAAGCCTTTGGAGAGCAAGTCTAATCAGCCTGGCGATGTTCCACGTTATGGCGGGTCGCAACATGGAAGGCGTGATTGAAGTGGTAACAAAGGTTCCAACCGCCTTTGCCGGTTGAGGATCGGACGCAAGGTGCATAGTTGAAAACAGTCACGATCATTCAAGCTCGGACTAGCAGTTCCCGCCTGCCGGCAAAAGCTCTGTTGCCGGTGGCAGGATATCCAACTGCAGTGTTGGCGGGCCTGCGGGCCGCGAGCCAGCATCATGAAACCATTTTCGCTACTTCGGACGACAGCAGCGATGATGAACTAGCCGGTCAGGCGCGAAATCATGGTCTTACGGTGTTTCGCGGTCCTCTGCACGATGTTCTGGGCCGGTATTATTTCGCATGCTCCTCGTTTGCGAATGATCGCATTGTCATCCGTCTGACCGCCGACAACGTTGTTCCCGACGGCACGTTTGTCGACGAGTTGGCGCAGGCTTTTGTTTTATCGGGCCGAGGTTACGTGAGTACGGAATCTGCCTTTTCCGGTCTTCCTTACGGTTTGATGGGAGAAGCGTTTTCGGTCGCTTCTCTCCGGGAGGCGTATCAACAGGCCACCAGCGCGGCGGATCGGGAGCATGTTGGACCCTGGATGCGCCGCAATTGCAGTGCCGGCTTTTACTGCCCGCAGCGTTTCGATGATTCCGATCGCAGTTATCTGCGCTGCACCATCGATGATGAAGAAGATTACGATCGCATCCTTCGCCTATTCGAAGATGTGAGCGACCCGATCCACGTCTCGTGGCAGGATCTTTTGCAAAAGCTGACAACGCTGCCGGGTGAAGCAACATTTGGAATCTCCGGTCGCGCGGTCGCGGGACGGCGCCGGAGCAACATGACTCTCGGCACGGCGCAGCTCGGCATGGAGTATGGCGCTGTCAACGACTACGGAAAGCCGGCAGTGAAGCAAGCGATAGCCATCGTTCGGAAAGCAATCGCACACGGCGTGACTGCGATCGACACTGCCCGGTCATACGGCACAGCCGAAGAAGTACTGGGCAAAGCACTCGGCGGAGCATGGGGCTCGCGCGTTGAGGTCATTACCAAACTCGACCTCTCTGGCTTGCCGGGCGACGCCTCCAGCGCGCAGGTACGTGCACGGGTCGATGAATGTATTCATCTCTCGTGCCAAGCGCTGGGCGTGACAAGCTTACCGGTCCTTCTTCTTCATCATTGGCAAGACCGTTATTCGTGGCACGGGGCAGCGTGGGAGTATATGCGCGATCTGCGCGAGGCAGGAAAAATCTCGGTTCTTGGAGCTTCCATCTATCAGCCGAGCGAAGCATCGGAAGCGCTTGACGACCCTGCGATCGAGCATCTGCAGATTCCCGTGAACGTGCTCGATTGGAGGTGGGAAGCGGCGGGAATCGAGCGTGTGATTACGAGTCGCCGCGAGGTCATTGTGCATGCGCGAAGCGCACTGCTTCAGGGTGTTTTGGCGCATGCGGCGAACCGCTGGCCGACGGTTGGCGACTTTAATGCTGAGGATTGCGTCCAGACTCTGAGAAGACTCAGCGAGGAGTTCCACCGCGAAAGTGTGGCGGATTTATGTTTTGCATACGTTCGATCCCTGCCTTGGGTGACGAGCGTCGTGGTGGGCTGCGAGACTACGGAGCAACTTGAGGAGAACTTGAGCCTCTGGCGAAATACAGAGCTAAGTGTGGAACAGTGCAGCCGACTCCGGCAGGAAATTCCTCATGCTCCGGAAACCCTCTTGAATCCATCGAAATGGAAATTCCTGCATGAGCATTCAACGGCTCGATGACGCCGACGTGATGCATCAGTTTCGCCTCGATGGACGCGTAGCTTTCTTATCGGGCGCGACGGGTCACCTAGGACGATTCATGGCGAAGGCTCTGGTGGAAGCGGGAGCCCACGTAGTCTTGAATGGACGCCGTAAAGATGTGCTCAAAACATTCGCTGCAGAGCTAAAAAAGAGCGGCCACCACGTGTCCACAGCATGCTTCGATGTGACCGATGAAGATGCCGTCGTGCGGAATATTTCCCTCATAGGCAAAAAGCATGGACGTCTGGACATTATTGTCAATAACGCGAGTCAAGGCCGCCCTGGCACAATCGAAAATACAACACGCGCAGACTTTGAGCAGGTATTTCGGGTAAATGTAGTTGCAGCTGGCCAGATCATCCAGGCCGCGATGCCGCTGCTTCGAGAGTCGGCGAAATCGACCGCGGGCTCTTCAGTCGTAAATATCGCGTCGATGTACGGCAGCGTGAGTTCCGATTCCTCTATCTATGGAAGCAGTGGCGCCCACAACCCACCCTCCTACAGCGCAGCCAAGGGCGGGCTAATCCAATTGACGCGTTACGCAGCCTGTCACCTTGCTGCCGATCGCATTCGGGTCAACTGCATTAGCCCGGGTCCATTTCCGGCTCAACGGTATCTCCAGAACGATCCCGGATTTCACGATCGATTGAAGGCGAAGGTTCCGATGGGAAGGACGGGTGAGCCGCAGGAGTTGAGCGGACCGCTTTTATTCCTAGCATCTGATGCGTCGTCCTACGTTACGGGCATCAATCTGGCGGTCGATGGTGGCTGGACGGCGTGGTAGGCTGGGCGCTATTGCCATGATTCTCATCACGGGAGCTAGCGGAATCCTCGGCGCCAGCCTGGTGGCGCTGGCGCAGGAACAGGGCCGCGAAGTGGCGGGTTTGTATCATCGCCATGCGGTGCACCTGCCCGGCGCGACGATGCTGGCGGCAGATCTGACGGAAGAATCCGAAGTCGAGAAAATCTTCGACGAAGTCCGACCCGAGAGCGTAATTCATTGTGCCGCCGCAACCGATGTGGACTGGTGTGAGGAAAATCCAGAGGAGGCGCACAGCATCAACGTTGCAGCTTCAGCCAGAATTGCCGGCCGTGCTTCGCGAACCGGTGCGCGACTCCTTTATGTTTCGACCGATTCGGTGTTCGACGGAATTCGTGGGCGCTATGCTGAGAGTGATCGTCCCATGCCGCTGAATGTTTATGCCCGGACGAAGCTGGAGGGCGAACAAGCGGTGCTGGATCGCAACTCTTCGGCGGCCATTGCGCGCGTCACGTTGTACGGATGGAGGGCGCAGAACAAGCCGAGTCTCGCGGAGTGGATATTAGGGGAGCTTGCGGCGGGCGGCCAGGTGCCGGGATTTTCCGATGTTATTTTTTGCCCCATCCTGGCCAACGATCTGGCGGAAGTTTTACTGGCGATCGTGGATGGCAGTCTCCGTGGCCTTTACCATGTGGCAGGGTCTGAGCCCGTGAGCAAATACGAATTTGCGCGACGGGTGGCGTTGACGTTTGGTTATGATCCCGCGAGGATTGTCGACGCACGCATCGCGGGGCGCAAAGCGAAAGCGGTTCGGCCTCGGGATACTTCATTGATTACGGAGAAAATCTGCGCCGCGTTGGGGCGTGCCATGCCTGACGTTGATTCCGGGCTGCGCAAGTTTGCCCGGCTGAAAGCGGATGGATACGTGGATCGGCTAAGAGGACATCAAGCGGGGGTGCAGGACCAGTGCCGCTGAAACTGGGAAAAAAGCTGGTGGGGCGCGATCATCCGACGTATTTCATAGCGGATATTTCGGCCAACCACGATGGAAACCTCGAACGCGCTAAGCTGCTGATCCGTCTTTGCGCGGAAGCTGGAGCCGACGCCGCGAAGTTTCAGAATTTCCGCGCGTCTAAAATCGTCAGCGACCGCGGATTCAGGGAAATGGGAGGCCAGCTCTCGCACCAGTCCAAATGGAAGAAGACTGTCTTCGAGGTTTACCAGGGAGCGAGTTTGCCCTGGGAATGGACGCCGGAGCTTCGGCGCGAATGCGAAGCTTGTGGCATCGAGTATTTTTCGGCGCCTTATGATCTTGAGGCCGTGGACATGCTGGACCCGTATGTAAATTTATTCAAGATCGGTTCGGGGGATATTACCTGGCCTGCAATGCTGGGGAAGGTGGCAGCAAAACAGAAGCCGGTGCTTTTGGCGACTGGTGCGTCCGAGATGGGAGAAGTTGAACGGGCGGTGGAAGAAATACTCAAGATCAATCCGAGCCTGGTTTTGATGCAGTGCAACACCAACTACACAGCCAGTCTGGAGAACTTCCGGCATATTCACCTGCGCGTGCTGGAAACTTACCGTGCGAAGTTTCCCGACCTGGTGCTGGGACTTTCCGACCATACCCCTGGGCACGCCACTGTGCTGGGAGCAGTAGCCTTGGGCGCTCGAGTGATCGAGAAGCACTTTACCGACGACAACGCCCGCGACGGTCCGGACCATCCGTTTTCGATGACGCCTTCGTCGTGGCGCGAAATGGTCGATCGGACTCGGGAGCTGGAATATGCACTGGGGGCCTCGCGTAAGTTTGTGGCGGAGAACGAGCAGCAGACAGTGGTCGTGCAGCGCCGGTGCCTGCGGGCAACCGCGGACCTGAAGGCGGGCACCATACTGGAAGAGAAGATGCTGGAAGCTCTGCGGCCCGCGCCAAAGGATGCGGTCATGCCTTTCGAACTGAGCCGCGTGATCGGCAGGAAACTGATCCGAGATGTGACACAGGGCGAACACCTGCGATGGACCTTGCTCGCGAATGCCGAGGGGGCGGAATGAAGGTCCTGTATTTCTCCGACAACACTTCTGACCACAACCGGCGATTTCTCGAAAAGCTTGTTCAGGCTGGACTGGAGACGTGGTTTCTGGACCCGACCAGTGACTGCACACCACAGAACTGGTTGCCGGATGGAGTCCGGTGGATTCAAGCCCGGCAGAAAATGGGGCGAGATGGCGATCCGGGAGAATTCGCGGGATTTCTACCGGAGTTTCAGGAGTGGCTGAAAACGATACGGCCAGACTTGGTGCATGCCGGCCCGGCGCAGAATTGCGGATACCTGACTGCACTTTCAAATTTTCATCCATGGCTGCTGGCATCGTGGGGGTCGGACGTTTTGCTTGCGCCGAAGCCAGAACAGGACGGCCAGCACGCGGTCCAAGTCGCGCTTGAAAGCGCAGACGGCTTTTTTTGCGATTGCAAAGCGGTGCTTGCCAGGGCGAAACAACTGGCGAAGCTGCGCGACGATCGGGTTGTGCAATTACCCTGGGGTATTCGAAAAGGCCTGTTCACGCCCGACGGCCCAAGGCCCGAAGCACAGGAATTCGTGCGCGAGCCGGGAACCTGCGTGTTTATCAGCACCCGGTCGTGGGAGCCGTTGTACGGCATCGATGTACTTCTCGAGGCGTTCCGATTGGCGCACCAGGTTGACTCGAAGTTGCGCTTGTTGTTGCTGGGGCAAGGTGCGGGTGCGGCGCGAGTCGCGGAGTTTATCCGGGCTCATGGACTGGAGGGAAAGATTCTGGCTCCAGGGCGTTTCAGCCGGGACGATATGCCGAAGTGGTTTCGCGCCGCCGACGTGTACGTGAGCTGTTCGCGGTCGGACGGTACGTCGATTTCGCTGTTGGAGGCAATGGCTACTGGGTTGCCGGTGGTGGTGACCGATCTTCCGTCGAATCGGGAATGGGTGATCGAGGGAGAGAATGGATGGCTGGCCGCCAACGGCAACGCGAAGGAGTTTGCCAATGGATTCCTGCGCGCCGCCAGACTGAGCCCGGAAGAGCGGAAGCTGTTCGCCGAGCGCAACCAGCGGATCGTGGAAGAGCGCGCTGACTGGGACCGGAACTTTCCAAGACTTCTGGAAATGTACGAACAGCTGGTCGGGGCGCAGGTCTTTGGATAATCGAGTGAAGGGGCAAGGCGGCAGTGGACGAGATTGAGAAACGAGTAGGCGCTGCGCGAAAGGCTGGCACGAAAGAAATCGCGCTGCTAAAGTGCGCGACCTCATATGGGGTTCTGGCGGAGCAGATCAACCTGCGCAGAATTCCAGAGGTGTCAGGGCCGGGCGGGATGAGCGACATTGAACCCGGAATTTCCTTGTGCCAGGATTTGGTCGGCGCACGATGAGGCTGGTCAGCTCCTTCCTGAAAAAGATTGTCTATCCCACGCTGTCCATGAGCGGGGTGTTTCGTCGAATTGCGGGCCAGGGACTGGCCGTGCTGACCTATCATGGCGTTATTCCTGACGGATATAAATTCGTCGATCCGGGGTTTGACGGGAATTTGGTTTCGGCAAACGCCTTCCGCAAGCAACTTCAACGACTCAAGAAATGTTTCAACATTATTGCGCCCGAGGATGTGCTTGCCTGGTTGCAGGAAGGGCGAGCATTGCCGGAACGTGCGGTACTGCTTACCTCTGACGATGGACTATTGAACAATCTCACGGAAATGCTGCCGATTCTTCAAGCGGAAGGGCTGAAGTGTCTTTTTTTTGTAACCGGAGCTTCGACAAGGGATGAGAGATCAATGCTTTGGTACGAAGAGCTATTTCTGCTCTTGACGGACGATCTGAGGGCGGCGCGCACAAGCGAACAATATCACTCGCCAGGACGATTCGAGGCTTCGGGCGGAGGGCTAACCATCCGCGGCGAATTGGGATCGCGCGAACAGAGGCGTTCCATTTGGTGGGATGTGGTGAAGCAACTTTCGCGAGTGGATGCGGACACTCGAAAATGGTTTCTCACGGAAATCAGCGGACAACTGGTTTCGACTTCGTGGCGCGGTTTTGATGCGCAGGATCCGGTTTCATGCCGACGATACACTTTTATGACACGGCAGGAGTTGCTACAGCTGGCGGCGGCAGGGATGACAATCGGAGCGCACACTTCAAGTCATCCGATTTTGTCGCAGTTGCCGATTGAATTGGCGCGTGTGGAGGTTGTGGAGAGCAAGGCGTGGCTGGAATACGCACTGCAGCGAAAAGTGTGGGCATTTGCATTTCCGTTTGGAGATGCACAGTCGGTTACGCCGCAGGTGCTGGAGTTGCCATCCGAGGCAGGTTACGCGGCGGCATTTTTGAACTATGGAGGCGGACTGGGAGTCGAGCTTCCTGCTCATGCACTGCCGCGCATTCACGTGACTGCGAAGATGAATTTAGCCGAGATGGAGGCGCATGTGTCGGGTTTCTATATGCAACTAAAGAACACGGCGAACATTTCCTCAGAGGCCCGCTGATTGCATTCGAGAGTCGAACTCTTGAAATGCAGAAGTTGTATATTCTTACCTGCTGAATCGCTGTTGGAACTTCCAGGCTTGATCACTACACATAGTTAAACCGGGTACCTCGTGTCCATACTTGCGTTAAGAGAGATTCCAGACGATTCGGAGTTGCGGCGAGAATGGGACGCTCTTGCGTTTGAGACGCACAGTCCGCAGGTCTTTTACACCTATGAATGGGCGCGGGCGGTGCATTTGGCCTATGGGGAATCGCTGTGTCCGCTGCTGCTGTTGTGGCGGGATGACGATGGACGGCTGGCGGGGGTGGCCGCGCTGGCTGCTCCGAAGGATGGTCCCGTGTCGTTTCTTTGCGCCACGACGGGAGACTATTGCGATTTCGTCGTGCGTGCAAAAGATGCGGCTATTTTCACGGCGCAGGTGTTTGAAAAGCTGCGGCAGATGGGCTATCGGGATATTGTGCTGACTAATTTCCCCGAGGACTCGCCGTGCTACGCGAATCTTGACAGCACAACGCGCGGCTTTCATCGCTATGCCCGCACCGCGTACTGGTGCGCGCAGTTACAGTTGGCGAAAATTGTAGAAGATAGCGGCAAGCCAGCTTTGCCGCGCCAAAAAATGGTGCGCCGCTCGCTTCGCGCCATGGGAGGCGGCGCCGCTCTTCCAACCATCAGCGAAGCGACCTGGGAGAAGATGGATACGCTTCTTCCGGAGTTCTTCCGCGCCCATGTGGCACGCTTTGCTTTTACCGGCCGCATTAGCAACCTGGCACGGCCGGAGCGCCGAGAATTTCTGCTTGAGCTGGCCAAATTGCTGGGGCCAAGCGGTTGGTTGTGCGTTACACGCTTGAATGCCGGCGCGCGAACGGTAGCGTGGAATTATGGATTTAAGTTTTGCGGGACTACCTTTTGGTATCAACCGACCTTCGCTAATGATTTTGAGAAATACTCGCCGGGCGTTGTCCTGTTGTCGAAGTTAATCGAGGAAGCCGCGCAGGATTCGTCGATGGAAACCGTGGATTTGGGACTGGGCGCAGAAGGCTACAAGGATGCATTCGCCAACGCTTCGCGCCGCACGATGTATGTGACGCTCCACGGCTCGCGATTCAAGCAGTGGAGAGAAATGGCGCGGTATCGGTTGGTTGCGATGCTGAAAACGAATCCCAGTATGGAGAAGTTCGCTGGCCGTATTCGCAAGGCATTTCGTTCGTCCCGCGAGCGCTTTCGGAGTCAAGGGGCCAAAGAGACGATCCAATGGGCTGGATCCCGCCTGCGCCGGTTGTTATGGGCTCACGATGAAGTCTTTTTTTATGAAATGACGAATGCAAATCCTGGTGCGAAGTCCGGTGGACTGTTCCTTAAGGCAATCGATTTCGACACACTGGCGGATGCTGCGTTGCAAAATGCCAACGACGAAGGCACGATGGCCTACCTCTTGCGCTGCGCTGAACGGCTGCGCACGAATGCCGAGGGCAGAGGATACGCTCTGAGCAATGCGGCCGGTGAATTGTTGCACTTCACCTGGGCGGGCCCATTTGAAAACTTCTATTGGTCAGAACTGAATAGCCAGTTGCCTACGCCTGTGCCCGGTGCGCTTGTACTATTCGATTCCTGGACTCCGGTCTCGCAGAGAGGTCGGGGTTACTATGGGCCGACGCTGGGCCTGGTGGTTGCTAAACTACGAGAGGAAGGGAAGCGCAGCTGGGGATTCAGTGCCTCCACGAATACGTCGTCCGTTCGCGGGCTGGAAAAGGCTGGATTCCGGCGCGATTTTTCGGTATTTCGGCGCCGCTTCTTGTGGCGGCAGAAGGTAGTGCAAAAGAACGCCGCATGAATAAAGGTTCCTGAGACCTGAGGTTGTTTTCCACCGTATGCGCGTCCTTCTCCTTCATCCCGAAGATGTGCCGTCTCTGGGGCCGTGGTCCAAGCAGAGCTGGGATGTGATCCTGGATCTGGGGAGATCGTCCCAATTTTCCGAAAAACAATGGAGTGCGCAGCAAGGTTGTACAGTACTGCGAACGGAAGCCTTCCGCGACGACTTCTCAAATATAAGACGGGTCCGGGATTTCTTATCCGCCGGCTTAGGCCGGGTGATTGATGAGGAAGGGCTCGATTGGTGGCAGCTTATCTATCTGCGCGCTGTTCCGGAACTACTAACGATCCTCACCTTACAGCGAGCCATTCAACACGTCGTCGTTGGGCGCATCAAGGTAGACGGGGAGCTATGGTGTACGCGGGAAAGTTGGCAGGCCAATGTGTTTGCCGCTCTGTGCGATCGTTCGCTTCATTGTTTTGGAAGCGATCGTCGATCTCGCGCTATTGCTCAACTAAAGCGGCCCGCCGATTTGTTCCGGAGATTGTCATGGCCGCAAATTAAACAAATTATTTTCGATAAATATGACGCGGGATATCAGTGGCGCTCGCGGTTTGCTTCGAGGCCGAAGCCTTCGAGCGAACCGGTTGTGCTGATCCCCAGCGCCTATGAGAATGTCTCGCGCATGGCGGTCGACTACGCGAGATTGATTCCGGAGCAGCGGTTCCTGCTGATTGCCACGCGCTGGAGCGGTAAGCAGTTCTTGCCGGCAGCGAATGTGGAGGTCAGGGATCTGGCAGCTTACGGGGGCGAATATCCAAGGGCGGAAATCGCTTCTGTGCTGGAGCGCTGGCGCCGCCTGAAAAAGGATCTTGGCTCGGCCCCGGAATTTCGCATGCTTCAACGAACTGGAATTCTGGAATCGATTCCCGCGTGGTTTAGTGACGGGCTGTGCGCCCGGAACGCGTGGCGGGAAGCGATTGAGCGCGAGCCGGTGAGCGGGGTTTTGTGCGGCGATGACAGCAATATGTACACGCGGCTTCCGGTTCTGCTCGCCGCCAAGCGAAAAATCTCCACGGTTGACTTTCATCATGGCGCGTTGGACGGCCATTGCATGATTAAGGATCAGCCCAGCGATGTCTACTTTGCGAAGAGCGAGATGGAACACGATTACCTGGTCCGCGTGTGTGGGCGCGCCGCGGACAGGATAGCGATTGCTGCACCGGCGAGGCACTCTGTGCGTAGCTTGCCGCACGATGAACGAGACCATGCAAGCGCGGTGATTCTATTCTCCGAGCCCTACGAAACCGGGGAGATGCGCGGGGAGGAAGTGTACCGCGAGATCCTTTCTCCGCTGATTCGGGTCGCGCGCGATAACGGACGGCGTGTCATCGTGAAACTGCATCCGTTTGAGAGTAAGGCGCAGCGGGAGCGAATGATTCGCCACCTTTTTCCAGCGGAAGATCGAAAGCGAATTACGGTACTCGATGGTCCGCTCAACGCGAAGATTCTTTCGCAAGCATGGTTCGGAATTACAGTTGAGTCGAGTACGGCGATGAATTGCTGGGAAAACGGAACTCCCTGCTTTTTATGTGGATGGTTGGCGCTCTCTCCGTACGGGTATTTGCAGCAATATGCGCGCTTTGGGATCGGTGAAGAGTTGCAGAGCGCCGAGCAGATCGCGCAGATTCCGCAGCGATTGCTAAATATGAAGCGTCCGCACGCCGGGGAAGCGGAGTCAACGATTATCGATCCGGCAAGCTTGAAGCGATTGCTCACATGCGGTATGCGGGATGGCCACGGTGTGAGGTCAGCCTCGTGAGCGAGCCGGTGTTGAATCTCGTGTCTGAAAGCCTCAGCGAGGGAACGCAACAATTCCGATCGCAAGTGGGCCACATCTCGCGGCAATCCGGCGTGTTCTTTGCGGGCTCGCTGTTCAGCGTGGCATTCGGCTATGTGTTCAAGGTTTATTTGGCTCGCGTTCTCGGCGCGGAAGACCTGGGACTCTACGCTTTAGGTATCACTCTGATCGGTTTCATCGGGATATTCAATTCTTTGGGATTGTCGCAGTCGGCAGTGCGGTTCGTGGCAGCGTACCGGGCGGCAGGAAAGTTCAGAGAGCTGCACGCCCTCTTGTGGCGAGGGGCGGCAGTACTGCTGGTATCGAACGCTGTGCTGGCGGTCGCGCTGGTGATTGCTGGACGCTACCTGGCAATCCACTTTTACCACTCCGAGCGGCTGATTCAATATTTGCCGCTGTTCGCGGCCATGATGCTGGCTAGCGTCCTCAGCGGTTACTACGGCAGAGTTCTGGCCGGATACCGCGATCTGAAGATGAGGACTTTGATTTTGAATTTCATCGGCAGCCCGCTGACGATGCTGTTCACGATTGTGCTGGTTTCGGCGGGAATGGGACTTTACGGTTATCTGCTGGCACAGATCGGCTGTTCGGTAATTCTGTCGGCGCTTCTGATATTGGCAGTGCGGCAACTTACGCCGGCCGCCGCCCGATTTTCCGCGCAAACGGGGTCGTTTCCAAAAAAAGAAGTCTGGACTTTTTCTGCCTCAATGGTAGGGATCGGGTTACTCGAGTTTGTCGTCTCCCAGGCGGACAAGATCGCACTGGGCTACTCCCGGCCTGCCCGCGAAGTGGGCATTTATGCGGTTGCGGCGGCGGTTGTAGTGTATGTGCCGCTGGTTCTGAGTTCCATCAATCAGATCTTTGCGCCAACCATTTCCGATCTGCACACACGAGGCGAGCACGCATTGCTGGCGAGATTGTTTCAATCGCTGACAAAGTGGGCCATTGGGATTACGTTACCGCTGGCGCTCGTGACCATGATTCTGGCGCGCCCGCTGATGCGCATTTTCGGTCCTGATTTTGAAACGGGCTGGCCGATTCTGGTGATCGGCACGGTGGGCCAATTGGTAAATTGCGGGGTTGGCTCAGTCGGTTATTTGCTGATGATGTCGGGCAACGAGCGAAAGTTGCTGCGGGTACAATTCGTCATGGCCTTTCTGATGGTCGGGTTGAGCGCGCTTCTGGTTCCGAGATGGGGGATTATGGGAGCGGCAGTGGCCGCGGCGCTCGTCAATATCGGAGTGAATGCCTGGAATCTGATCGAGGTGCGCCTCACGTTGGGATTTACGCCGTACAACCGCGGGTATTTTCAGCTCTTGCCCCCGACAATTGTTGTGGCTGTGATTACGCTCGCACTCAACAGATATCGAAACATGTTTCGACACGACTGGCTGGCGCTCGGCGCCGCATTGGCCTTGGCCTATGGGGTCTTTGCGGCCATGATCCTGGCGAAGGGACTGGACGCCGACGATCGACTGATTTTAGACGCAATCTGGTCGCGGGTTCGGGGAGCATTAGCCGGCGGAGCAAGAGCATGACTGAGACCCGAGAGATCCGGCTTCCATCAGAACTGTGCGACACAGTGGAGAAGAGATTTGCGGGGACGTTCGGCAGCCTGGAGGAATTGATAATCCTTGTCCTGCGCGAACTGTCGCGCGACGAAGCGGCCCAGCTCAATGAACGCGAGCAACGATTGGTCGAAGAACGGCTAAAGGAACTCGGCTACCTCTGAAGGATCCGTCCAAGATTCGAACGCATGGAAAACCTGGAGAGCGTCAATCGCGAGGGGAAGGAACGACTGTATCCTTCTTTAAAAAATCCCAACTGGCTCGTTCTTCGCAAAAGGCGGGAGATATTTCGGAAATGGCTGATGCAAGTGACTGGCCGCGATCTGATCGTACTTGACATTGGCGGACGTATTCAGCCTTATCGTCCGCTGATTCAGCGTCGCGAGCGTGCTTACGTGGCCGTCGATTTGCGCCGCACGCCGCTGGTGAACGTTATGGCGAGAGGGGAACGACTTCCATTTGGCGATGCGAGCTTCGATCTGGCAATTTCGACGCAGGTGCTGGAGTACATTCCCGAGCCGGCGGTGTTTATTGCAGAAATTTATCGTGTGCTGAAGCCCGGAGGGAGTCTGTTGCTGAGCGTGCCAAGCGTTTGTCCAAGCGACGCGGAGGAGGACTCCTGGCGGTTTCTTCGGGCTGGATTGCGACGGTTATTAGTTCAGTTTGAAAGTGTGGAAATTGTTGCTGAGGGAGGATCGATTACGGGTTTTTTTCGTGCGATCAATGCATGCCTGAATATCTTTGCCCGATTTTCTGCAGTTCGCGGATTGTTGCGATATACGCTCTTTCCGACGATAAATGTTATGGGTTTACTGGCTGAGCGAATGTCTGGCAGCCTGAACGAGCAGTTTGTGGCAAATTATTCTGCTTGGGCCCGCAAGGCAGGAAGATCCCATCCCTGAGCCATGCTGAAATTTGCCCGCAAACTCTGGCAGAAATCGAAGGATGCGTTTCCGCTCACGGGATTCCATTTCGACCGGCCACTTGTGCTGTTTCAAAGTGATGACTGGGGCCGTGTGGGAGTGCGAGACCAGGAGGGCGCGGAGCAGCTTCGCGCGGCGGGAATCAAGATTGGCGAGCGTCCGTATGACTGCTACTCACTGGAGACGAGCGACGATGTTGGGGCGCTGAGCGAGACGCTGAAGCGGCATCGCGATTCGGTTGGGCGAAGTCCCTGCATGGTAATGAATTTTATTTTGGCGAATCTGGATTTCGCCCGGATGCGGGGCGAGGACTTCCGGCAGATTCACTCGGTTCTACTTCACGAAGGGTTGCCGCATCCCTGGGTGAGGCCGGGGCTGGCTGAATCGTATCGCGAGGGCATTGCTGACGGTGTCTTCTATCCTGCGTTGCATGGTACGACGCACTTTTGCCGTTCTGCGGTTGAGCGCAGTTTCGCTGCGGATGGCGAAAGAAAAAAGATCTTAGAAACAATGTGGCTGGCGGCGACTCCATATATTCATTGGCGCATGCCGTGGATCGGTTATGAATACTGGGATACCGAGAAACCTGAGGATGAGCGATTCCTGTCCTTTGACATACAAAGGGAATTGGTTGGGCAGGCAGTGGGTGCGTTTGCCAAAATGTTTTTGACGCTGCCGCAATCGGCCTGCGCACCCGGCTATCGCGCAAATGACGACACAAACCGGGCGTGGGCACAACATGGGATTCACGTGGCGCAGAATGGTCCGGGCCAGATTATCCCCCCGTATTTTGAGCACGACATTCTGCAGATCTGCCGAACGGTCGAGTTCGAACCGGCGACCGATGAATCGGTATCGGTTGAAAATTGCATGAGGCAAGCAGAGCGTTGTTTTGAGTGCGGTATTCCTGCGATCGTGTCTGTACATTCGATCAATTTTCACTCGACGGTGCGGGATTTTCGAAGCCACACTCTGCGCCTGCTTGATGAATTTCTTACAGCTTTGGAAGCCACGCATCATGATCTGTTATATGTTCACGATGAGGATCTCTATCACCTGGTGAATCGAGGGGTTTATGAATACGGCGGGCGCGCGGTGCCTGTGACGGTACAGCAGAAAAAGTTCGTCCGCGCGAAAGCCGAGCGGTTGGGAGAGGCGTAATGGCAGCGCAGAAATCCATCGTGTTGGTGACGGTTGATTGCTTGCGGGCTGACCATGTGGGCTTCATGGGCTATCCGCGCCCGACGACTCCATTTCTGGATTTCCTCGCTCAGGAGAGCCTGGTTTTTCCGGCCGCAATTGTTGCGGGTGCGCCGACGTACTACTCTCTTCCGGCGATCCTAGCTTCCAGATATCCGCTCGCGTTGGGGCGCGATGTTCTGGGCCTGGCGCCCGACGAGCCCACGCTGGCGTCGGTTCTCAAGAAAAGCGGCTACGCCACGGCTGCGTTCGCAGCGGGGAATCCCTATATTTCGCCGCGCTTCGGATATGCGCAGGGCTTCGATACCTTCCGAGATTTTCTCGACGATGAGCGGGAGCGGCCTGCTGGAAATTCGGACACTGGAAATGGCTGGACGGGGCATCTCAATCAGAAGCTGCAAAAAATCAATTCAGGCCTGGGATCTTTTGGAGCTGTTTACAACGAACTCTATTTTCAATACTGCCAGCGCGTGACGCCGGAAGCGAATTCGCTCGATGCGTTGCGCCGATTTCCATCGGCCGAGGTGCTTGTCGATGAGGCTGGCAAGTGGCTGGAATCTGTCGGAGATGCGCCGTTCTTTTTATGGTTGCACCTGATGGATCCGCATGCGCCGTACTATCCGAAGCAGGAGGGGTTCGCGCTGATGGACGTGCGCCCGGCAAGTCCATCCAGCGCCAGGTATTTGAATTCGTATTGGAACCGGTCGGATATTGGAGCACGGCGTTTGCGGCGGCACCGCGACGAAATCGTCTCCCTTTATGACGCGGGAATTCGGTGGGTCGACCTTCAGATGTCGCGGCTGGTTGAGAAGCTGCGCCTCTCCGGGCAATGGGACCGGTGTATTTTTGCTCTCACGGCGGACCATGGAGAAGAATTTCTCGATCATGACTCGCGTTTTCATCCTCCTGAACGGCTCATGGAGGAGCTGATTCACGTGCCTCTGATGATGCGCCTGCCGGGAAATGTGAAGAAGGAAGTAAGCGTCGCGCCGTTTAGCCTGCTTCATTTGGCACCGACTCTGCTGGATGCCGCGGAACTGCCTGTGCCGGAGGCTTTTCAGGGACGGAGTTGGCTGCGTGACAATGGATCGGCCGATGAGCTGGCGATCTCCGAATGTGTTTCGGGCTGCAGTAATCCTTTTCACGCGGCGAATCGCATCGGACCGCGTGTCTTGTCGCTACGCGAGGCGCGATTTAAATTGGTGCTGCATTTCGATCCGGTTGCCAAAGCGTTGCAGGACCTGTTGTATGACTTGAAGTCCGATCCGAAGGAGCTTGCTCCTTTAGCGCGGCACGAACAGAAAGCGGTTCGGCGCCGTTTGCTTGAGGCCGCCCGGGAACATCTGCAGGGGCCGATCGATCAGCGAGCACGCATGCTGGGGCGGGTGCGCGAGCTTCAGTTAGAATGGAAAAAACCAGCCAACCAGAGTGCGCCGGCCGTTTCCCAGTCAGCCAGCGCTTAAGTTGCATCGGGAATGATCACAATTTTCACGCCGTCGTTTGCCGACGAAACCAACACAAATGCGCAAAATCTCTCGGTGAAGGAGATCGTCGCGCGGCTCGATCCCAAGCGGTTTGCGGTGACGATGCTGCACTACGGCGCAGTCGATGCGCGGATTTTGGCGCGGTCAAATACAAGGGTGCTGCAGTGGCGGGCTCGAGGAAATACCGTGCGGACGGCCTGGCATCTGCTAAGAAATGTGCCAGACATTTATTTCTTTCCTCGCGAAGGGCCGCTGGACGCAGCGTTCCTTACATTCCGCCGCAGGCTGAAACTTAAGACCGCGGTTGTCAGTTATGTCGTTTCCGGCGGCCTGCATGCGCAGCCGTACTCGGCGGCCCGAATGCGTCACATTCAGGAGGCAGATGCGGTTTTTGTCAATAACACCTACCTTGGCGAGCTCTTGCAGCAGAAGACCGGAATTGACGCTGCCGGCGTCATCTATGACGGGATTGACCGCCGCTATTATTTCGAAGCCGGTGCAGAAGGGAAAAGAAGCCAGCAGGCGACGGCCTTGTTCGCTGGTTCACTGCGCCCGTATAAGCGGGTTCCGATGGTTGTGCAAGAAGCGAAGCGGTGGCCAGATGTGCAATTCCGGATTGCGGGTGTCGGAGAGGAAGAAGAGATTTGCAAAAGTCTGGCAAAAGAACTTGGCTGCTTGAATGTTAAGTTCCTCGGACATCTTTCCCAAGGGGAACTTGCGGAAGAGATGCGCCAGGCGGACATCTTTTTATTCCCGAGCGTGGTTGAAGGTCATCCGCAGGTACTGGTGCAAGCCGCGGCCTGCGGTCTCCCTATTGTGGCGATGAATATCTATCGACCGGATTTCGTGGTTCAGGGTGTTACGGGTTTTCTGGCTGAGGACGATCACGAGCTTGCTGAGAAGTTTGGACTTTTGGTGCAGAGTTCCGAGTTGAGGCAGAAGATGGGCAAGGCTGCTGTTGCGCACGTACAACAATTCGATTGGAACGCAATCGCAAAGATGTGGGAACGAGCTTTCGAAGCGACGGTCGAGCGACGCCGCATGTCCCCTGGATCGGAGTCCTCGATCCGTGGCTGAGAATCCTTCGCTGCCCCCGGTACTTGGGCAAGTCTGGCACGATCCAAGGAAAAAACTGGGCAGGCCACTGCGGGTGCTGACGCTAACCCCGTTTTACCCGAGTGAAGGTGATGAGGCTGGTGGTTGCTTTGTTGCCGAACCGCTGCAAGCGTTGGCATCGAGCGAAGTCCAGAACAAGGTTTTCGCGGTTCAGCCTTTTTATCGAGGCAGGACGGTGGCGAGATCATCCGATGCGCATGCGCAGTGGATGCGGTATTTCTCACTTCCCGGTGGATTTGGTCTTCCGTCGGCCGGCGCATTTTTGTTCGCACGCATTGTGTCCCTAGTGAGAGATATGCAACAGGCTGGGGCAATCGATCTGATTCATGCGCATGGTCCGCTGCCTTGCGGTCACGCTGCCATGCTGCTCAATGCCGAATTGAAGATTCCGTATGTAGTCTCGGTGCACGGGCTCGATGCTTTTGCGGTCGAGCAAGTGAAAGGACGGGCAGGCGACTGGTGCCGCCGCGTGTCCATGCGCGTGTACCGCGCTTCGCAACGGGTGATATGCATTAGCGAACACGTCCGCGAGCAGGTCTTGGAAGGTACAGGACGCAGTTGCCGGACGACGGTTGTCTACAACGGAGTCGATCCTGTGTTGTTTTCGCCGGGTGAAGGGACTGAATCCGGAGACTTCTCGGTGCTCAGTGTCGGCAATTTGATTCCGACTAAAGGGCACGAAATACTGATTCGCGCGATTGCTTCACTTGTGGCCGAGTTCCCTGCGATCACATTGGAGATTATCGGCGACGGTCCAGAACGTTCGCGCTTGCAGGCGCTGGCTGTGGAGTTGCAAATCGCGAACCGTGTTCGATTCCTGGGCCGCCAATCGCGCCAACTAGTCGCTGATGCCATGCGACGGTGCAGCATATTCGCTCTGCCAAGCCGATACGAAGGCCTGGGCTGTGTTTATCTGGAAGCCATGTCCGCGGGCAAAGCTGTGATCGGCTGTCGCGGGCAGGGAATCGCCGAGGTTATCCAGCACGGCTCCAACGGATTCCTCGTCGGCCCCGACAACGAAAAAGAGTTGACGCTTGCTCTAGCGATGCTCTTACGCGGTAGGGCTCTTCGCGACCGATTGGGAGTTGCGGCAAGGGACACGATACTGGATCGATTCACTCTGGCGCAGCAAGCGCAAAACCTGGCCCGCATCTACCGGGAGTCCGTCACTCCGGAGCCGGCCGCGTGAGCCGGCGGCGGCTGGTGATTCTGACTGAGATCATTTCACCGTATCGAATTCCGCTGTTCAATACTTTGAGCGAGCGAAAGGAAGATTTGGATCTGCACGTAATCTTTCTTGCCGAGACTGATCCCGGCTTGCGGCAATGGCAGATTTACAAAGAGGAAATCAGATTCTCGTATGAGGTGTTGCCCTCGTGGAGAAAGCGGGTCGGCCGCTATCACGTGCTCCTCAATCGCGGAATTACGCAAGCTTTGAAGACGGCTTCTGCGGATTTGATTTTGTGCGGAGGATATAACTACGTTGCGTCCTGGCAGGCGGTGGTGTGGGCTCGGACGCATAATGTGCCGTTTTTGCTTTGGTCCGAGAGCAATTTGCAGGACGAGCGGCGAGGGCATGCGCTGGTCGAGTTGTTGAAGGATGAATTTTTACAGCAGTGCGCGGGATTCGTGGTTCCGGGGAGTTCGTCCGGTGAATATCTGCGCAGTCGAAAAGTGAAGGAAGACCTCATATTCACGGCTCCGAATGCAGTCGATAACGCGCTTTTTGCGCAGGCTGCTACGGATGCCCGAAAGAATGCGGCCAGAAATCGAAAAGAGGCCGGCCTGCCGGAGCGATACATTTTATTCGTTGGGCGACTCGTGCGGGAGAAAGGCGTTTTTGATTTGCTGGCGGCGTACACAAGATTGGAGCTTTCGATCCGGCGGCAGGTAGGCTTAGTGTTCGTGGGCGATGGCGACGCGCGAGCAGCGCTAGAGGAACAGGCTGCGACGATATCCTCGGGCAGCGTTAAATTTGCCGGCTTCGCTCAGCGCGAGCAACTAGGAGCCTATTACGGACTTGCCGATTTGCTCGTTTTGCCAACTTACACTGATCCCTGGGGATTGGTGGTAAACGAAGCGATGGCTTGCGGGCTGCCCGTGATCGTTAGCCGTGTGGCGGGGTGCGCCGCCGACTTGGTAAAGGAATTCTGGAACGGAGCGTGGATTGCGCCCGGTGACGTTTCCGGACTGGCTTCTGTCCTGTATCGCCTGCTCGCGGACCGCGATGGTTGTGCGAAAATGGGGGCCAACAGTCTGGAACTTATTTCGAAGTTCTCTCCCGTGGAATGGTCGGCAGGAATCGCAAGAGCGATTGCCGCAGTCGTTCCGGCGGAGAGTTCTGCAGGCGGGTGAGATTTTGTCGGATCGCATATCAAAGATCGTGGTCATTGTGGTGCTCGCCTTTGTGCCATTACTCATGGTGCTTTTCGCGATGTCGCGACCCGGCTATTTCAGCAACCAGACCTATCTCGGAGGGCTTCTCCTTTTTGAGCTGATCGTTGCCGCGCTGTGGATGTATCGGAAAGTTTTTTTCCCGCTGATTCTGGTGGCCTTTCTCTTTGCGGGTCTCGATCTGCCGCTGGGATCATTTTGGGTTACCGGGCGCTGGATCTTTCTTGCCGTTGGCGCACTGGCCGGCACGGTCATCATGTTAAAAGACCGGAGTCATCGGGTCGGCAGCTTTCACGTGTTGGCATTATTCTGTGTTCTGGCAGGAACGGTTTCAGCAGCGGTGTGCCGTTATACAGGATTTTCTTTTCTGAAAGTGTTGAGCCTGTTTTTGCTATTCGCGTATGGAACGACGGGAGGAAGACTGGCGGTCACGGGACGCGAGAACCGCTTTTTCTCCGGATTGCTGACTGGCTGCGAAGTGTTTGTTGCAGCGGTGGCGCTATTTACCTTCGGCGGCATACAAGTGATGGGAAACCCCAATTCCCTGGGGGCCGTCATGGGTGTTGTAATTGCGCCGATTTTGTTGTGGGGAGGCTTGTCGGATGATAGCGAGTCGCTTCGCCATCGCCACTTGGCTCTTTGCGGGCTTGCGCTGTACCTGACATATCGCAGTCACTCGCGCGCGGGAATTATTTCTGTTGTTATTGCCTGCTCGCTTCTCTGCCTGGCGCTGCGGAGATATAAGCTGCTTGCTCAGGGGCTGTGTATTCTGCTCATCGTGGTCGCCTCTTCGGTGCTTATCGATCCGCAGGCGGTACCTGCTTTCGTGGACGATGTTCTATACAAAGGAAAAGATCCAACTCTCGGACTTCTGGCGTCACGGGACTCTCCCTGGAAGGGCGCCGTAGAAAGCATTAAGAAACATTTTTGGTTCGGATCGGGTTTTGGCGTTACTGATAATGGAGTGGATGCCAGTGAACATGTAGGCTCTTACGAGACGGATGAGCGCATATCGCGAGAAAATGGAAGTAGTTACCTGACCATTATGACGTGGGTGGGATTGATAGGGCTGCCACCCTTCGTACTCTTATTGCTGGTGCTTCTCGGCAAGATTGTACGAACGCTGTTTTGGATGCTCCACACCGGAAATGCCAACCATCCCGCGGTTCCGCTGGCAATCATAACGCTAGCCGGGCTCATTCATGCTGGTCTCGAAGACTGGCTCTTTGCGCCGGGGTACTATCTTTGCGTATTTTTCTGGACAATGGCATTTCTGCTTGTCGACTTTGCTCCGTGGGCGCCACTTCCCAGTTTCTCTACGCCATGGAGGGCGAGAATGGCTCGACCGGCTGGAACCTTTGTTCCGACCCGATGATGCATCTGTTCATTAACGCTCTCGCCGCGAGTGCCGGCGGAGGGCTCACCTACATTCGAAATGTGATTCCGCATCTCGCTTCTAACCTGGATGTGCGAGTTACAGTTGCTCTGCCGCCTCAACTCGGGCGAGAATTTCGTTCCATTTCGAATATTAAATTTCTAGAACTGGAAATTCCTGCCGCGCGGCGCTTCTGGTTTGAGCAATCGCAACTGCCGGCGGTAATCCGGCACTCCGGGGCGAATGTATTGCTTTCTGCCGGAAATTTTGCGCTGCGACGGTCACCAGTGCCGCAGATTTTGCTCTCACGAAATTCGATCTATACGTCCGCTGATTTCTACCGCGACCTGCTGTCGCGGCATGAGTACCGCAACTGGATCGATACTCGCTTCCGGGCAATGCTTGCGAAGAAATCGATCCAGTGGGCCGACGTTACAGTCGCTCCGAGCGAAGCCTTTGCAGCCGATCTGACACGATGGACTGGGAAGCCGGTGAGCGCGATTCATCATGGATTTGACCGAGATATCTTCACGCGTGATGAAAGTCCATTAACTGCAGATCTTGAGGAAAAGTTACGTGCAGATGACAACTCGGTGCGGCTGCTCTTTGTCAGCCACTACAACTATTACCGGAACTTCGAGACGCTGATTCGCGCGTTGCCTTCTCTGCGCGATCGTTTACGGGGGAAATCGGTCAAGCTTTTGCTGACGTGCAAGTTGGCATTGGGAGAGAATCCCGGTTCGTACAGGCCGGAGGCGGCAGCCAAGCTGGCGAGAGAGATTGGGGTTTCCGATATGCTGGTGGAGTTGGGAAGCGTTCCATATTGCCAACTGCATCAGATTTATGGGCGTGCCGATATCTACGTTACTCCAGCGTACACGGAAACTTTCGCTCATCCCCTGGTTGAAGCTATGTCGAGCGGATTGCCAATCGTGGCTTCGGATCTGCCAGTGCACCGCGAGATCTGCCACGATGCAGCTCTTTACTTTCCTCGCTTCTCCCCAGATGAATTAACGGAACGAGTGGCGAAGATTGACGCGTCTGCTGGTCTACGTGCACGTTTAACAGCCGCGGGAAAGTCACGGTCTATGGCTTTCAGTTGGAAAGAGCATGTCGAAAAACTTCTATCCGAGGCCGCCAAATTGTCTGGCGCGCCCTTTGGCGTGCCAACTCCTGCCTCGAAATCAAGGGCTATGAGTTCGTAGCTTCTATGTCTTGGCGTCCAGGGCTGGACGGTGGCGCAAGTCTGTGGCCCAGTCGAATTATTGGACGTTCGATGAAACGATAACTGAGAGCGGCAATCAAAAATAACGCAAGGCAGTTCACAGGAAAGGTCTGCAGCCGCGACCACGGATAAGTTGCTCCAGGAACCAGAAATAATTGTTGCCAAAGATACAAACTATAGGAAAGGCGGCCGATCCATCGCATCCAGCCCAGTTCGAGAATACGTCCGACCCAGGTTTGTGGACTCAGAACGGTGCCTGCCACAATTAACGCCAGCAGGGACGATTCGAAAATTGTGTAGTAATGGTGACGGAAGAAAATCTGAATGCCAAGGTAGGTTGCGACGCAGGACCACCAAATCCATGATCGCAATGTGCGCAACAGAGTCGGGCGCCAGCGTGGATCAGCTGCCAGCAAAGCCACAAGGCAGCCCAGGAGAAGTCCGTCGAGTCGCGTATCTGTGCGCGTACCGAATAGCAGCCCTGGCAAATGTTTTTCAAAGACTTGATGATGTAAATCGAATGATCGCCAACCTGCGACGGTAACAGCGAGTCCGCCCGCGACCCACTTTGCCCGCTTTGGACCGGCAAGAACCAAGAGCCCCGGCCAAACCAGATAGAAGTGCTCCTCAACCGCGAGCGACCAGTAGTGGATGGTGTAACCGCCCCAGCCGGGGAAAATCATGGCAGGTGGCAAATAGTTCCGCCAGAATAAAGCTGAGGCCCACCATTCCAGCGGAGTTACGACTATGACGCCGACAAAAGCTAAGAGCCCTATCACAGCGAGATAAGTGAGCGCAGGAGGAAAAATTCGGCTGGCGCGACGGATGTAGAACCCACCTAGGCTGATGTGGCCGGTGGTGGAGTGTTCCTCGAGAAGGCGCGAGCAGATTAGGAAGCCGCTGATCGCAAAAAACAGGCTGACGCCATTGGGCCCGACACGGGTGACTGAAAATAGCTTGGGGAATCGCGTTTGAAAGTTGTAGCCGGAAGCATGGTCAAGAATGACCGCCAGGATTGCAATGGCTCGCCAACCGTCGAGTGTTGGCAGATAACCTTGCTTCGCTGGACTCAAACTATTGCGCGGTCGCAAGGCTCGCCAGGGCTTGCGATACTTTCTGAATGTGATCGCCCGGCATCTCGGGGTAGATGGGCAGAGACAAGACCTCTTGCGACGCGCGTTCCGATTCTGGCAGCGATCCCTGCGAGTAGCCGAGGTCAGCGTAGGCGGGTTGCAGGTGTGCCGGGATGGCGTAATGAATCGCTGTCTGAATGCCTTCGGCCTGCAGCGCGGCTTGAAGTGCGTCCCGGTCATCTGTGCGGAGTGTGTAGACGTGATAGACGTGGCGAGCCCACGGCATTTCCTCCGGTAGTCGGAGCCCGCACTCGGCGAGCTGTGCGTCGTATGTTTTAGCGATGCTGCGGCGCGTCTCGGTCCAGCGCTCGAGATGGCGAAGCTTCACCCGCAGAATTGCGCCCTGGAATCCTTCCATGCGGTAGTTGTATCCGCGCAGCAGATGGTGATACTTGCGGTCTTGTCCCCAGTCACGCAGGATGCGAATAGTCCGGGCGTATTCCGGATTATTCGTTGTGACCGCGCCCCCTTCACCGTAGGCGCCGAGATTCTTCGCAGGATAAAAACTGAAGCATCCGATGTCGCCGATGGTGCCCACGGGGCGGCCTTTGTATTTTGCACCGTGAGCCTGCGCTGCGTCTTCGATCACAATCAGGTTGTGACGCCGCGCGATGTCCATGATGGGATCCATGTCAGCCGGGTGTCCGTAGAGGTGAACGGGCAGAATCGCTTTGGTACGCGGAGTGATGGCAGATTCGATCGCCGCAGGATTCATGTTGAATGTACGGGGATCGATATCGACGAGGACGGGACGCGCTCCGGTGTAAACAACGGCGGCCACGCTGGCGATAAAAGTGAATGGCACTGTAATGACTTCATCGCCAGGACCGATACCTGCCGCGAGTAACGCGAGATGGAGGGCGCTGGTGCCAGAATTCAGGGCGATGCAGTCGGTTGCGCCGCAGTAAGCGGCGAAGTCGTGCTCAAAGCCGGCGACTTCTTCGCCGAGAACGAATTGGGAGCTTTCCAGGACGCGGGCGATCGCGGCATCGATCTCGGATTTAATGGTGTGGTATTGCGCTTTTAGATCGACGTAGGGAACCTTAATCGAAGTATTCGCCATTTTGCGGAAACCAAGTCGCACGATACAACAGACGCTGCACGCGCATCAACTGTCGGCCGGATTTTGAGGCGTTCTTCCCAGTGTCCGAGTTGCTTCGCGGGGCGTTTTCATAGAAGCTATTCGTGCGGTTTTTAATCCATCCAGATGTGTGGAATTGTTGGCATTGTCGCTAACGGCGCGTGCGTCGCTCCGGATGTTCTTGAGCGCGCGACGCAGTCGCTCGCGCATCGTGGGCCGGATGACTCTGGCACCATTATTTTGCGGGAATCCGTTCCGCATCCGGTTGAGATCGGCCTTGGTAACCGCCGCCTCGCGATTCTTGACCTGTCGTTTGAAGGTCACCAGCCGATGCGCGATGCGGCGACAGGCAATTGGATCGCCTACAACGGGGAAATCTACAACTTCCGCGATGTGCGCAAAGAGTTAGAGGCAGAGGGGATGAAATTCGTCAGCAGCTCCGATACAGAGGTTCTGCTGAAGGCTTACGGGCGCTGGGGCGAGAAGTGTCTAACGAAATTTCGGGGGATGTTTGCTTTCGCGATTTGGGATGTGCGGCAGCACAGGTTGTTCATTGCGCGTGATCCGATGGGCGTCAAGCCGTTATATTACGCGCAATCTGGCGCTTATTTTATTTTTGCCTCGGAGGCGCGCACGATAGTGGGAACAGGCCTTGTATCAAAGCAGATTGAAAGTGCTGGGCTGGTGAACTATCTCACTTTCGGTTCTGCCTACGATCCTTACACGTTGATCGAAGGGCTGCGATCACTTCCCGCGGGGCATACGCTCTCTTGGGAGAATGGGGTCGTGCGAGTATCTCGCTATTGGGATCTCGTTGATGATACCGGCGGAAGTAATGTAGACGGTGTTCGCGGCTTCGATGAAGAACATGCCGGCGAACAATTGCAGCCGGTTCTCGAAGAGGCCGTTCGATTGCAACTGGTCAGCGATGTGCCGGTGGGAGTGTTTCTCTCCGGCGGTATTGATTCCAGCGCCCTCGTCAGTGTTTTGAGCCGCGGTGGGATCACACCGAGCACATTCTCGATTGTTTTTCGCGAGGCTGAGTTTTCGGAAGGCGAATTCTCCCGTGCCATCGCGCAGAGATTTCATACCGACCATCACGAGATTACGGTTTCACAATCGGATCTGCTGGCTGCGATCCCGGACGCGTTGCGCGCCATGGACCTGCCCACGATGGACGGCGTCAATACGTTCTTTGTTTCTCGAGAGACGCGGCGCGCAGGCGTGAAGGTTGTGTTGTCAGGGCTGGGTGGGGACGAAGTTTTTGCGGGCTACTCCAGCTTTCACGCGGTCCCTCGCATGGAGAGTTTTGCGCGCTTCTGGAAGCACGTACCGCATTTGTTGCGCGACTCAACCGCTTCGGTTTTTGCCGCGGTCGCTCCGGAGAGCGACAAGAGTCGAAAATTGATTTCGCTGGCGACGGATAATGGACGCTTGATGCATCCCTATTTTCTGAGCCGTATGTTGTTCACAGCGCAGCAACGCGATTTGCTGTCTCCGTCAATGGATGGCACAGCGATTGATGCTTCGACCAGGACGCAGAGAGAAAGCTTGGAGCGCACGGCGAGTCTCGATCCAGTGAATCGTGTTTCCTATCTCGAGTCTCGCTGTTATATGCTCAATACACTGTTGCGCGACGCCGATTTTATGAGCATGTCCCAGGGCCTGGAAGTGCGAGTTCCGTTGATCGATCATCAATTGGCAAAGCAAGTCTTGGCTCTTCCCGGCAAATGGAAGCTGAACGGCACTCCAAAAAAACTTTTGGTAGCGGCTCTGGCGGGATCCCTGCCAGACGAGGTCGTGCTTCGACGCAAGCGCGGATTTACGCTGCCATTCGAGCGCTGGATGCGCGAGGAGTTGCGACCGGAAATCGAGCCGGTGCTCCAGGCCAAAAGAGTGAATGATGGCCCTCTGGGCAAATTGTTGAATGGCCGTCAGGTTCAAAAGGTGTGGCAGGATTTCTTGCGTGGCGCAGTTTCATGGTCGAGGCCGTGGTCATTGTACGTACTCCAACGCTGGTGCGAACAGCATCTGTAGTTCCCAATTGAATGCCAAGAGTTGAAGACGCATCCGGGGCGGATCGTAATGCGCAGGCAACTAAGTTGCCGATTAGCGTAATCGTTGCTGCGCGCAATGAAGAGAAAAATCTTCCACGCTGCCTGGAGGCTCTGCACGATGTCGGCGAAGTTTACGTCATCGATTCGCAGAGCAAGGATGCTACGCCGGAAATTGCCAGATCGTTTGGTGCGCAGGTGGTGCAGTTTCATTATCAAGGCGGTTGGCCCAAGAAGCGGCAGTGGGCCATGGACAACCTTCCGCTGGCGTTTGAGTGGGTTTTGCTGCTCGATGCGGATGAGGTGCTGACGCCGGAGCTTGTCGATGAGATTCGGCGTGCACTACAGAACCCGAATATCGACGGCTACTATATTTCCCTCCGCATGCATTTTCTTGGCCGCGTACTGCGGCACGGCGATGCAAGTTTCTGGAAGCTTTCTTTGTTCCGCAGCGGCAAGGGCCGCTATGAATGCCGCCTTCGCGAGCAGAATGCCTCCATGGCCGATATGGAGGTCCACGAGCACGTTGTAGTTGACGGAGCGACAGCACGGCTGAACAATCCGCTCATTCATCACAACATTGAATCGCTGTCGCGGTATATCCAGAAGCACGACGAATACTCCAACTGGGAGTCGCGAGTGTTGCTGCAGGGCGAAGAGAACAGCAGAGAGCTGCCACCGAAGTTTTTCGGAACCCAGGCGCAGCGCAGGCGCTGGCTCAAACGAAAATTGTTTATCGTGCCGGGATCACCTGTTCTGTTGTTTTTCTATCGATATTTTCTCCGGCGGGGACTTTTAGACGGCGTTCCTGGCTTGATCTACTGCGGATTTCAGGCGGTGCAGATGTTCCACACCAAAGCGAAAATCTACGAACTGAAGGCTCAGGCGCGAGAAACGTCTGAAATCAAAATAGCGCAGCCAGGCGAATTGAAGACGCATTCCGAAGCAGAAGCGTTGAAGAGGAATTAGCGACACATGTGCGGCATAAGCGGAGTGGTGAACTGCGGAGACCGGGAAACGCTGGCGCGAATGACGCATGTTCAGGCGCATCGCGGACCGGATGATTCCGGGCTTTGGGAGCGCAGGTTCCCCGATGGTACCTACGTCGGCCTGGGCAGCCGGCGCCTCGCGATTCTCGACCTCTCCACACTCGGCCACATGCCGATGTGCAACGAAGACCGCAGCCTCTGGATTACCTACAACGGCGAGATTTACAACTTTGCCGAATTGCGCCGAGAACTGGAAAGTAAGGGGCATCGTTTTACTTCGCACACCGATACCGAAGTCGTGCTTCGACTGTACGAGCAGGAAGGTCCGGCTTGCGTGAAGCGGTTGAACGGAATGTTCGCCTTTGCCATCTGCGATCTGCGAGGAAGTACGCCGCTATTGTTTGTCGCCCGCGATCATTTCGGCGTGAAGCCGTTTTACTATTTTCACGATGCGGCACGCTTCGCGTTCGCATCGGAGATTAAAGCTCTCCTGCAGATTCCGGGCATCGACGCCGAGTTGGATGCGCAGTCTTTGCATCAGTATTTGACGTTTCTCTGGGTGCCCGATCCGAAGACGATGTTTCGGAAGGTCCTCAAGCTACCAGCGGGCCACTACGGGATTCTTCGCAACGGAGAATTTGCCGTCACGCAATATTGGGATTTGACGTTTCCATCTGCCGATCCTACCTACACACGTTCGGAAGACGATTTAACGGATGAAGTCCGGCAGCGCTTGCGACAATCGGTAGAAGCGCAGATGGTCAGCGATGTTCCAATCGGCGCGTTCCTGAGCGCAGGGCTGGATTCATCGAGCATCGTGGCATTGATGTGCGGGCTGACGAAGCAGCCGGTTCGTACTTACACGATCACATTTCCGAAGAAATATCGCGTCGGTGAGTCCACCCTTGATGATCCTGAAGTAGCAACCCGACTGGCCCGACATTTGGGTTGCGAGAACCAGCGCATCGTCGTAGAACCGGATGTCGTCGATCTGCTTCCGCGCCTAGCTTGGCACATGGATGAGCCCACTGCCGATCCGGCGATCATCACTGCTTATCTGGTGTGCCGCGAAGCTCGCAAGCAGGCGACAGTGTTGCTTTCGGGCGTTGGCGGCGATGAGCTATTTGCCGGTTATCGTAAACACGTTGCCCACTCCTGGGGGCAGGCGTATCGACGCGTTCCGTCATTCGTGCGCGGACCGGCGGAGTTGATGCTCAATGCGATGCCGAGTTTGCGTGGAACGCCGATGAAGGGAAGCTTGCGCCTCACGAAGAAGATGGCGCGTAGTGCATCGCTTGATCCGGTCGATCGCTTTATTGCGAACTGTACTTATCTTGATGAGGGGCAGAAATCGGATTTGTATGCACCCGAATTTAGGGCGGAAATATCAGTGTCGGATCCGGCAAGTCAACACCGCGCCGCATTCGGACGGGTTGACGGTGCCGACTTCCTGAACCAGATGCTCTATCTCGACAGCAAGATTTTCATGACATCGCTGAACCTCACCTACAACGACAAGATGAGCATGGCGTCATCTGTGGAGGTGAGGGTTCCATTTCTTGATCGCGAACTGGCCGAGTTCGTAGCCTGGAATGTGCCGCCAAGGCTTAAGCTGAAGGGATTCTGGAAGCCGACCACGAAATATATTCTTCGCAAAGCCATGGCGGATGTTTTGCCGCGTGAGGTTCTGCAGCAACCGAAGGCCGGGTTCGCCGCTCCGGTAGACTATTGGTTGGCGCACGATCTCAAAGAAATGGTGGACGATTTGCTTTCGTCGTCTCAAGTACGTAAGCGTTCGCTATTTCGGCCTGAAGCAGTGCGGCGTTACGTG
>Ga0209006_10000332_pt1 | contig 47851 bp, 42 predicted proteins | sample JacPin_JW_Ref_O2_FD_188567 | JGI IMG/M metagenome (GOLD analysis project Ga0209006, IMG submission 188567) | Forest soil microbial communities from Algoma, Ontario, Canada - Jack Pine, Ontario site 1_JW_Ref_O2 (SPAdes) (version 2) | ecosystem: Environmental > Terrestrial > Soil > Boreal...
GGTAAGAGCGCACCGCCGCGACAGTAATGCCGCGGGCATGGCAAACCCCACACGGAGCAAGACCAAATAGGGAGGAAGTTCCGCTGTCGCTGGGAGCTGTGAGCAGCGAGCAAGACTGAACTGGTTGCTCATCGCTCATAACTCATCGCTCACAGCTCGCGAGCGACAGCGGAACACGTGCCGGCTCGGTGCGTCAAACCTTCGGGTAGGTCGCTAGAGCCAGACAGTAATGCCTGGCCCAGAGGAATGGCCGTCCCGCCGGAGCAATCCGGCGGACAGAATTCGGCTTATAGGTCCGGCTGCCATAATTAAATTTCCCGCCATTTTTACATCGCATCTCTGATCCTCGACCTCACTCGTCTAGAATGTTCACGGACATCGGCATTCACTGATGCGTACTCAAATTGGAATTGTCGGAGCCGGCCCAGCGGGCTTGCTGTTATCGCATCTGCTGCATCTTGAAGGAATCGAATCGGTGGTCCTGGAGTGCCGCAGCCGCGAATATGTCCAGGAGCGGGTTCGCGCCGGCGTGCTCGAACAAAATACGGTCGACCTGCTGACCGAAGCCGGTGTTGGCGAACGCATGAAGCGAGAAGGCCTCGTCCACCATGGAATCGAATTGCGCTTCGGCGGACGCGGCCACCGTATCGACTTCCAAGAACTCACCGGCGGACGTGGCATCACCATCTACGCTCAGGCGGAAGTCGTTAAGGATCTGATCGACGCGCGCCTGGCGGCGGGCGGCCAGGTTTTTTTTGAAGTTGAAAATGTCGTCATCCAGGACTTCGACACCGCAAAACCGATCGTGCGCTTTCAAAGAAACGGCGAGCCTTGTGAACTGGCCTGTGACTTCATTGCCGGATGCGACGGCTTTCACGGAATCTGCCGTCCAAGCATTCAGCACGCACTTACAACTTACGAGCGAATTTTTCCTTTCGGGTGGCTGGGCATCCTGGCGGAAGCTCCGCCCTCTTCGCATGAACTGATTTACGCCTACCACGAGCGCGGCTTTGCCTTGCTCAGCATGCGGTCACCACAACTCAGCCGTCTTTACCTGCAGTGCGCGCACGATGAAGATATCCAGAACTGGCCGGATCACAGAATTTGGCAAGAGTTGCACACCCGCCTGGCAAGCCAGGGCTGGAGCCTGACTGAAGGACCGATCATTCAAAAAGGCATCACCGGAATGCGCAGCTTCGTGGTCGAACCGATGCAATACGGACGCCTCTTTCTGGCTGGCGATTCGGCTCACATCGTTCCCCCGACCGGCGCGAAAGGCCTGAACCTCGCCGTAGCCGATGTTCGCCTGCTGGCGCGTGCGATCGCCGAGTTTTACCGCTCGGGCAAGAGCCACCTTCTCGATCAATACTCGGAGACGTGTCTTCGCCGTGTGTGGAAGGTCCAGCGCTTCTCCTGGTGGATGACTTCCATGCTCCACCTCTTCGATACCGACAACGCATTCGACCGCCGGCGCCAATTAGGCGAACTGGATTACGTCACCAGTTCTCGCGCTGCCTCGCAAAGCCTCGCCGAAAATTATGTCGGCCTGCCTTTCGAATAATCTGGCCAGCTTCCCTTTCGGAATTTCCCAGTTTAGGCCCGAGTTGCGAACTGGAACGCGCTCGACATGTTACGCCGCTAATCTCACAGCCATTCACCTTCGTGCTGGCGTCAACATTGGATGCGCACCACCATCGCGATAAACTGATCGAAGAACGCGGGCAGCATCTTGTGCAGATTGGGTTGCGCTGCAAGGAGAATCATGTCTCCACAACAACAAAATATCGAAGCGCTTCAGCATGCCATGCTTCGATTTAAAGTGAAGGACATCGAGGGATACCTCGCGATGTACAGCAACGCGGTGATTCACCACGGCTATTCCAGCCGCATCCGGCCGGGCGTCGCGGGGTTGCGGGAACACTACACCGCACTATTAAAAGGTTTCCCCGACCTGCGGGTCGAAATTGACGACATCATTGCCGAAGGCGAGAAGGTCGCGCACCGCTTTGTGTTTTACGGCACACATCGCGGTGATTTTCTGGGAATTGAGCCTACCACGAAGCGAGTCACGGTTGCGGGAATGCAAATCAATCTCTTTGCCGGCGGCAAGTGCATCGAAGTCTGGTCGGTGCACGACAGCTTTCGCTTCTTATCGCAGATCGGCGCCGTGCCTCAACTTCGCGAAAGATCGGCAAGATAGGCAACCCAACGCGTCAGCGCTCCAAAACCTAAGACAACCGAACGCATTCCAGGCTAAAGTATCTTTATTGCCAGTAGGAACCTTTTTGTAACCTGGCACCCTCTGGGAGGCTTAGGATGCAGGAGATTTCTTGCCCAGTAAAGTTGACCGCCGATGTGATCGGCGGCAAATGGAAACCGTCAATTCTGTTTTATCTGGAGAGCGGTACCAAGCGGTTTGGCGAATTGCGCAAGCGGATTCCCGGCCTGACTAAGAAAATGCTTACGCAACATCTTAGAGACTTGGAGCGCGATCAGGTCGTTCACCGCAAGGTGTATGCAGTCGTTCCTCCCAAGGTCGAATACTCGTTGACGCGCCACGGAGAAAGTCTGAAACCCATCCTCAAGCTGATGTCGGCCTGGGGAACAAAGCACCGTGCCCGCTATGGCAACCCCAAGGCTCCAATTGGCGCCGCAGGGAATTCCGCGACTATCAAACGGGCGACGGCATCTGTAGAAGATAGGCTTGCCAGTTAGTTCTTTTCCCAACTGACAATTACGAAATCGTACTGAGGAGTGGCGTCGGGATGAAGGAGCGTGCGAAAGGGCTGCGGTCGCAATATGACGAAATCTGGCTCGTCGATGGCGTACGCACGCCATTCGCGGATTACAACACGGTGCTGGGGCTGGTTTCTCCGATTGACCTGGGCATTAAGGTCGCCCGCGAAATCTTCCGCCGGTCTGGCGTTTCTCCCGAGTCGGTTGGGACCGTCATCGCCGGCAACATGGCGCAAGCCTCCTTCGATGCCTACGTGTTGCCACGCCACATTGGTATCTATTCCGGAGTCCCCATCGAAGTGCCGGCGCATCTGGTGCAGCGAGTTTGCGGAACCGGAATCGAAGCGATTCTCCAGGCCGCTGATTCCATCGCGCTGGGCAGGACGGAGCTGGCCCTGGTCGTGGGAACTGAATCGATGTCGCGGAATCCTATCGCCGCTTACACCCACCGCGGCGGCTTCCGCATGGGACAAGTCGAATTTAAAGATTTTCTCTGGGAAGCACTACTCGATCCGTCAGCGAACGTGACGATGGGCCAGTCGGCGGAAACGCTGGCCAAGCGCTACAGAATTTATCGCGAAGAAGCGGATCGGTTTGCCGCCGAAAGTTTCAGCCGTGCAGTCGCATCGCAAAAGAGCTGCTTCCTCAGCGGGGAAATTGTTCCAGTCGTGACCGAAACTTTCGAGCGCGAAGGATATAACTCGCGCGGCATCCGGCTACCGAAGAAAGTGGAATCGTTCAGTCAGGACAGTCACATTCGGCCGTCGCCGATTGACGTGCTGGCAAAACTTTCTCCCGCGTTCGGTGGCGTGCAAACCGGCGGCAACAGCTCAGCCATTGTCGACGGCGCGGCCGCGACTCTGGTCGCCTCCAGCGAATTCGTGCGCCAGTACAACAAGCCGCCCTTGGCGAAAATAGTCGCCGGAGCGGTCGTCGGCGTTCCTCCGGAAATTATGGGGATCGGTCCGGTTCCGGCAATTCAAGCCGTTCTCGAAACCAGCGGATTGCGCCTCGACCAAATCGATCGATTCGAAATTAACGAGGCCTTCGCCGCGCAAACTTTAGCCTGTGCGCGTGAACTTGGCTTGGGTCATGCCAAGCTAAACGTCAACGGCGGAGCCATTGCCATCGGCCATCCTCTCGCCGCCACGGGTGTGCGCTTGGCAGTTACGCTGGCCCGCGAACTCAGGCGCTCAAACGGACGCTACGGAATCGCTTCCGCCTGCATTGGCGGAGGTCAGGGGATTGCGCTGCTGGTGGAGAATGCATCCGCATCACCGAAGGCGGGCAGGTGAGTTGACGCTAGGTTTATAACATCCGAACTTGCGCCCCAATCCGACCTCGGCAGCGGAATCAGGTCACATCGGGCGTCGAGTTCTCTGTGAATCTCGTCACTGTAGGGCACGACAATATAGCCGGTCTGCTGATCACCGACCATCAGGCAGCACCCTCCCTCAACCCAGTAGAGCGCCACAAGCAGACAGATGCAAGCATCCAGCTTGTCTTGATCACTCTTGTTCGGCGCAGCTTTCTGAGCAGCATCGTTGATCCACTCTGCGATCTCCCTCAGTTCTCGACCCCAAAATTCGGCAGAAGCCAAGCCGCAGACGTGCTGCCAGTCGTCTATCGAGAAGATCTTTTTCAGCGGGTTGTATTTGGGTAGGCGGCCCCTCAGGCGTGAATCTGCCAGACTCCAACCGAGGGAAATCATCGCTAACACCGGGTACGTCTCAAACACCAGCGTGCCCGCGGCTGGCTCCAACGGATTCGCCGGGCCGCCAAACCGCTCCAGGAAACTCCATACCGGTGCCTCTTTGCCAAACATCTCCTTGGAGGTGTTGGATGGTTGCATGCCGCCACGCCGGCGGCCAACCACGGAGCTAACAATTTTTTCGACAGGGCGAGAACCTGTGGGGTTCTTGATAATAGTAGGCTAATCGAGCAGTACGATCGTCGCCTTCGGCATGTAATCGTCTCGCCATTTGAGGATGCTGCGCTCAGCCTTGTGGTAGTTCACGGTTTCGGGCGCACCGAGATCGCGAAACCTCCCGTCATCAAGGCGGAGCACCCAACAAGCGCACCGCAATTGGTAGGGCTCCACGCGGAATCGAACCCGACGAGCAGAGTAGTCATGGAAGACTGAGTTCTTACGCCGGCCAAATGCTGAGCGCTGTCTTGCTCAGAATCTGCTGCTTCACTTCTTCTTTCAACGGCAACGCGCGGAAATCATCCAGATTCTTCTTGATATCCGGAACGCCGGGACCGGGCCAATCTGTGCCGAACAGCGTCTTGTGCGCGATTTCTTCGAGGCGCGGAAAATACTTCAGCAGCGTTTTAGGCGGGATGCCGCTGATGTCGAGGTAAACGTTGGGATGGCGCCGCAGCAGAAAGAAAGCCGTGTCCATCCACAGCGGACGCCCGCCGTGGGCCAGCAGAATCTTCATCTTGGGAAAATCGACGGCGACATCATCCACAAAAATGGGATCGCCGTAGCGGTTGCGAGCCCCGTGAAAAATCGACGTCCCTGTGTGGAACATCACCGGAACGCCATTCGCTTCAGCCGCGCGGTAAATGACTTCCAGTTCGGTTACACCATTCAAATAATCGTTAGGAAACAGCAGTTGGTGGGGAGGGTGAATCTTGATCATGCGGATCTTCAGCCGCAGAAGGTGCTCGACGTCGGCCAAAATATTTTGGCTGTGACGAGGGTGCAATCCTCCGCATGAGATGAGCCGCTCCGGATTCTCCTTCACATAATCCGCGATCCACTGATTTACCTCGGTGGTAAAACCGATGACTTCCGGCGCCACGTAGTTGATGAGCACGCCGCGATCAATGCCTGCGGCATCCATGTATTTAAGGAACGCTTTGGGCGATCGACAGAGCTCGGAGATCTGCTCGAAGTTGGGCCGTTTGCGCCGGACCAACTCCAACGCCTCCGGGCGGAACATCTCCATCGGCGCGATATGAATGTGGCAGTCGGTGATCAAGTTCGTTGTCAGCGTTTCACGGAGGACGTGATGCCCGCCAAAAATATGTCGCCCACTTGGCGTGCCAGAGCGGCCGCTTCCGGGTCGATCTGCGGCTTATACCAAGTGTAGATCCAGTTCATCATGCCGAACAGGCTGAGCGTGGCGACTCGCGTATTAAACTCCAATCCCTTTTGCTCCTTTAGCGCGTCGACCAGCGCCGAACAGCTACGGTAATACTTGCGCTTGAGTGCGGTCACTTCTGCCCCAAGATCGCCGGCGAGCACGTCGTCTTCTTTGGACAGCACCTTCGTAGCCTTGTAATTCTCGGCCAGGAAATACTCGAAGTGGTTCAGGATGAAGGCGCGCACGCGCGCCTCAGAATCGCTCACGTTCTTAAGCCGTTCGTGCAGTCGCTCTATAACCACCGTGAAGTAATGTTTCTGAATCAGGCAGAGCAGTTCTTCTTTTGATTCGAAGTAGTAATATAGGCCCGCCAGCGAAAGGCCGGCGACACGCGATAAGTCGCGCATTGAGGCGCCTTCGTATCCCTTCTCATAAAATACGGACGTCGCGTGGTCGAGGATTTTGGACAGCCGACGGTCGAAGCGTGTGGGGGAACGCGACGGCGGGGCGCCGGGAGTGACAGAGGTGCTGCTCATCTATCGAACGTTCGTTAATCTTATCCAAGACAGGTTAGCCCCTGCAAGTATTTAACACGCGGGTGAAGGCAACCGTCTGTCGACGCGATTGAGACTCGATGCGGCCGAACGCCCGGAAAGGTCTTGATGCAAGGTACCATGATGAATTATCCGCTGACGCTCATGCACATCCTTGAGCGGGCAGGCCGAATATTTCCCGAACAAGAAATTGTCTCGCGCCTGCCCGATCATTCCCTCCATCGTTGCACGTACGCCGACATATATCATCGATCTCGCCATCTCGCCGAAGCCTTGCAGAAAGCTGGTCTCCAGCGTGGAGAGCGTGTGGCCACGTTGATGTGGAACCACTTCGCGCATGTCGAAGCATATCTCGGTATTCCGGCATCGGGCGGCGTGATGCATACGTTGAACCTGCGGCTGGCAGCGCGTGAGATCGCCTACATCGCCAACCATGCTGGCGGACGGTTTCTCATCGTCGATGACTCGCTTTTGCCGCTCTATGAACAAATCCGCGAGTCGACGCGGTTTGAACGGGTATTCGTTGTCAATTTCAGTAAGAAAGCGACTCTGCCCGGCACCGAGGATTACGAAGATTTTCTCCGCACCGCCAGCGGCGATTTCCAATATCCGCAGCTCGACGAAAACGAAGCCGCGTCTTTGTGCTACACCTCGGGCACAACCGGGGTACCCAAGGGCGTTGCGTACACGCATCGTTCCGTCTTCCTGCACACATTCCTTCTCACCACGGCCGACAATTTTGCGGTGAGTCATTCCGACGTGATCTTGCCGGTGGTCTCCATGTTTCACGTAAACGGGTGGGGATTTCCTTATGCCGCAGCGATGGTGGGATGCAAGCTCGTGCTTCCCGGACCATGTCTGGACGCGGAGAGTCTCCTGGAATTGCTTGAAAAAGAGAACATCACAGCCGCGGCAGGCGTCCCTACAATTTGGCTCAACGTAGTGAACTGTCTGGAGAAGTATCCCGGCCGCTGGAAGCTGCCGCCGATGCGCGTCATCATTGGCGGTGCCGCGCCTCCGCTATCGCTGATTCGCAAACTGGAAAAATATGGGCTGAAACTCCACCAAGGTTGGGGTCTCACAGAAAGCAGCCCCCAGGCAACCACTAATCAGATGAAAACGCACATGAAGGATTGGCCTGGCGAGAAAAAACTCGAAGTGCAAGCCAAGGCCGGAATTCCAGTTCCGCTAGTCGATATGCGTGTAATGCACGAATCGGGCGAAGTCCCTCGTAACGGCAGCACGATGGGCGAAGTGCATTTGCGAGGCCCTTGGGTAGCCGCCTCCTACTACCAACTGCCAGAGGAAAAAGATAAGTGGACCGAGGATGGCTGGTTCCGCACCGGTGACATCGGCACAATGGATGAGCACGGCTATCTGTCGATTGTGGACCGGACAAAAGACTTGATTAAGTCGGGCGGCGAATGGATCAGTTCTGTCGATTTGGAGAATGCCCTTGTTGCGCACCCTGACGTGTTTGAAGCTGCGGTCATCGCCGTGCCGCATCCTAAATGGCTGGAGCGGCCGCTGGCAGTAGTCGTCTCCCGAGAAGGAATCAAAACATCCGCTGAGAACCTGCGCGAGTTCCTGGCCGGCAAGTTCGCAAAATGGCAATTGCCCGACGCTTTCATATTCGTAGATGAGTTGCCGCACACGTCTACGGGAAAACTCCTCAAAGCGGAACTACGGCGGCGCTATCAGGATTGGCAGTGGGAACCTAAGACATAGGGCCTGAATTGCGCGCGCTTGATCCCCACAAGCGTGAAGCTAGAACGAAAACTTCAAAGCAAATTGCATCTGACGCGGATTCAGCATGGTTCTCGGTTGCCCGAAGGTAGCATTCGGAGAATTCGGAACCGAGACGGGCAAAAGTCCCAAGGCAAGCCAGGCCGGTGGTGCCGCCGCAGCCTGCTGCGTGGCGCAGGACACCGAGGCATCACCCCGTTGGATAGCGAGAGTCGTCGCGTCTTTGTAGTGCTTCGGTACAGCGGGACTGGCTCCACAAAAAGCCGGAGAGCCGTAGATATAATTCACTTCGTCCACATTCGGCCGGTTGAGCAGGTTGAAGGCATCCACAGTCAAATCAAGCCGCAAGTGTTCGCGCAACTGGAAATACCGCGCCACGCGCAGATCCAACGAGTACAAGGGATCGCCAACGTAGGTATTCCGTCCGATGGTGGTACTGCAATTCGATACGGAAGTGCAGACCCCACCCAGGCCGCCCACGCGGTCCGTGCTCAAACCAGCCACATCGCCAAACGTATTGTCTCCCGCGAACAGCGTAAAGGGGCGGCCAGACTGCAGTGTGATGATGCTGCTGAACTGGAAGTTCCGCACAAAACTGTGGCCGGGTCCGTTCGCCGTGAAGTTCGCGGTCAAGTGATGGCGAACGTCCTGGTTTGAGTTGGCGCGCTCGGAAGCGTAGTCGAATTGGTTGGGCGGAAGATTGATGAAAGTCGTGAAATTGCCGTTATCGATGGTATGAGAGTAGGTGTAATTGGCGGTCAGGTTGAACAGCTTGCCCATCCGCTCAAGCGCGGTAATCGTCAAGCCATTGTAGACGGCGTTGGCCACGTCGTTGTTGTAGTCGAGAAGGCCGCCGCTGAGCGTCGGCGGAGCACCGACTGCACCGGGCACACCGAATTCCAGCCCGCTTGGGTTGACGGGAAGCAGAGGATTCGGCGGAGCAAAAGAGGGGGGAATCGGGCTTGCGGGTCCGAGCCAATTGAAAAACGGTCCCAAGCCCAGTGGTCCAAGAATCGGTGTTCCGCTGCACGGAGTGAGAGAGCCGCTCGGATCGAGCAACCCTTGAGCATAGTAAGGATTTGATGGCTTGGCCGTGCCGTAGGGACAAGGCACGTTAATGTTGTTGCCGCGAACAAGTTTGTGTGCGCCCACAAAAAGATATCCCAGCTGGAGGGTGAGTCCGCCTCCGATCTGACGATCAATTTCAAGACTGGCCTGCTCGGCGTACGGCAGTCGCGCATTACGCTGAATTCCACCAGACCCCACGCCGCAGGCCCCGGTCGGAGCGCCGGTTATAGGGTTCGCAGTACAAGGGCCGGTTAGCGATACAGCGGGGTAAGCATTAGGACCATCCCCGAGAATGCTGAGGGCTTGTAACGCTGCAATACTGACGGTCTGTTGCGCAGCGCTGCCGGGAAGTTGCGCGCAAAGACTGCCGGGTAAACCCAAAGCCACACACGGTAGCGATGGCGTTCCCGGGTATCCTGGGTCCGCCGATAATTGCCAGCCGCCGGTAGCCGCTTTGTTTTGGATCATCGGAACGGTCACGCCCTGAGTGAATCCGTTTGCCGCGCAACTGGGGTCGGCACTTGGAGGATTGCAAAAGTATCCTGGGAGCGTCTTCTGGTTTCCCGTAGTGAAGAAAAATGTCAGGTTATTGCGATCAAAGAACATTCCAGAGCCGGCGCGAATAACCGTCTTTGCATCGGGAGAATAAGCGAAGCCGACTCGCGGCTGGAATGCGCGATAGTCTGCATTGATCGTGTTCCCCAACCCGGTCTCGACATCCCATCGCAAGCCGTAATTCAACGTAAGGTGCGGAGTGATTCGCCACTGATCCTGACCATAAAATCCCCAGTAGCCGTGGTTCAAACTGTAGGCATAATTGGAATATTGATTCGTGGGAAATGCATTCGGCCAGCCGCTGCCGAAGCCGCCGCCAGTTGCGGGCGAGGGAACGTAACCGTTCGTAAACCCGGTTCGCGGAACCGCAACTCCCCAGTACAGGAACGCCACGCCGTCCGCTTGGGGTCCAAGTGGACAATTCGCCGCGCCGGGAACCGTACCATACACACCCGTCGTCAAAAGACCCACTGCGTCGGCGAACGCGTACATGCAATCGAGATCCGGAAGTAGAATCCGCTCCGGCGTAAATCCAGGATAGTTGTTGTAGCTCCAGGTATAGTTTCCGTCGAATCCGAACTTGGCGACGTGATTACCCTTCACCCAGGCCAGCGATTCCGATCCTTGGACGCGGCTCTCGTAGATCGCATCATAGGTGCCAAAGTTGTGTCCCATTTCCAGGTCATTCACCACACTCAGATCCGGCTCTCCGGTCGCGCCGGGGAAATTGTAATGTCGCCGTGAATATTGCCCCAGAACGGTGTTGACCAGGTTCGGCTTCAACACCGAATTGAGAGTCCCCACGAAAGACTGATCGCGAATGAAAAGATTGCGTGCTCCGCTCGGAGAACCAACACCGCCGCCATCCTCAGTGTTGCCGATCAGTTCCCCATTGTCTCGTGCGTCTTCCACCACGTAGCGAAGGGCAAGTCGATTGTTGACACTGATTTGATGGTCGAGCCTGGCAAAGCCATAGTCGTTGTTCACCGTCTTCAGCACCGACTTAAGATAAGAAAAGGGTGAGCCAGTGCATTGTGCGGGCGGCAAGTTACAACCTTCAGGAGAGAGTCCAAGGTAGCCCTTGGCCTGATCGATGTTCGCAATATTGTTGTAAAGATCAGGCGCGTAAGTGGGCGACTCGCCGCGCCGCGTGCTCTCATAATTCAGGAAAAAGAAAGTCTTATCCTTGCGGATTGGCCCACCGAGAGAACCGCCGTACTGGTTTTGTCGCAGGTCGTGTGGCAGCGGCGCCGGCTGCAAAAGCGAGCGCGCGTCTGTGGCGCTGTTCTGCAGGAAATCGTAAACGGACCCATGGAAATCGTTGCCCCCTGATTTGGTAACGATGTTGACGATGCCCCCCAGCGCCCGCCCATACTCGGCGCCAAAACTATTGTTGACCACGCGAAATTCCTGCACGGAATCTTGAGGCGGCGTGGCGCGTTGCACGCCGCTCACAGAGTTCACAAAATCGGCGCCGTCCACGGTGACTTCATTGCTGAACGAACGCATCCCGCCAAAAGAGATTTGTGTCACCTCGAACTCGGTGAACGTGCTGCCCAACGCCGTCCGGCTCTTGGCCACGCTGGGCGTCAGCAGAGCGAAGTCAGTAAACAGGCGGCCGCTGATCGGCAAATCCTCAATCTGCTGGCTCTCGATCACCTGGCTAATCTCTGTTTTGGTGGGCTCGATGACTGGAGCTTCGCCCGTGACCAAGACAGTTTCTCCGGCGGCTGCCACTTTCAACGTCAGATTGACCGTTGCCGTCTGGCCTACCGTGATCACGATACCCGTCTGCGTGGTCTTCGAGAATCCGCTGAACGTTGCCGACACATCGTACGTTCCCGGTGGAAGGTTGGGTACGACGTAAAACCCATCCCCGGTGGTGGTTGCCGTGAAACCGGTATTCGTGTCCACATTCCGGGCAGTGACGGACGCCTTGGCTATGGTACGCCCGCTGGAATCGAGCACCGTGCCGCTGAGCTGGGCGTAGCCAATGGTAGCCTGCGGAAACGCCGGCTTGGCCAGAAAAACAACCGTCAGCAAAAGAGGTATAGCAGCCAGATTCCATCGCTGTCTCATCATGGAGAAGCCCTTCCAGAACGAACGTCTGTCCGATAAACTGTTTTGCACGCCTTAACTTATCGAACGTCCGTTCACCCAGCCGCAGTATTTCGCACAATCGTAGCCGACTGTCAAGAAAATTCGATTCGTCTAGGCAGCGTCCCTGCTTCGACGGCAAGCCTCACGCTCTGAGGCGGGCTGCAACCTCCGACTTGCCCCAAACTTCCGCTGCGGTCTCCGCCACCAGGCGGAGCTTCGCTTCCTGATCGGCAAACGTCAACAAGTTGCCTTCCAGCGTTGACGCGAATCCACACTGCGGACTGAGCGCCAGCCGTTCCAGCGGAATGAAAGCCGAGGCCTGCTCGATTCGCTGTTTCAGTTCATCCTTGCTTTCGAGCGCCGGCTTCTTGGAACTAACCAACCCGAGTACCACGGTGCGATCTTCCGGAACCTGGCGCAACGGCTCGAAGCCACCGGAACGCTCGTCATCGTATTCGAGCAGAAAACGCTGAAAACGAGTTTGTCGAAAAACCCGGGTGATCGGACCGTAGTCACCGGAAGCATAAAACTTGCTCTGATTGTTTCCCCGGCAAAGATGCAAACCAAATGTAATGCCGGGGTGGTCGCCGATTACCGCATTATCCATCTCAGTCGAAAGGTCGAGCAGACGATCCGGATCGTTGCCGCGCTGACGATATCCCTCGCGCAACTGTGGATCGAGCAAAGCGGCGTATTGCGGCGAATCAATCTGAATGTAGGTGCAACCCAGGCGAATCAATTCCTGCACTTCGTCGCGCAGAATATCGACCATGTCCGCGAGATAGGCGTCGATCTTGGGATAAGCTCCGGCCGATTTCTTGCTGTCGTAGTAGGCTGCCGCTTGTTGCGCGCTGATCATCGTGGTCTTGGCGGGATGAGTGGTGCGCGCCCGCACGTAAGTGAATTCCTCCGCGCACAACGGCCGCTTGCGCCGCAGCTTCGAAACCACCACTGGCCGCGACAATACCAGTTCCTCGCCCTTTTCGTTGCGAAAAGGAATCGCCCAGCCACCGTATTTGTCGAAGCCTTCGACCGCATCGATCAGGTGCCCAAAGAACGCGTAGCGCCGGACCTCACCATCGGTGATCACACCGACGCCGGTTCGCTCCTGCAAAGCAATCGCTTCATCCACGGCTCGATCTTCTGTCCGCTTAAATTCTGCTTCCGTGAGACGACCGGACTCATGATGCTCGCGAGCCTCTTTTAAGTAAGCGGGCCGCAAGAGACTTCCCACTACATCGCTTCGAAACACCAGACCCTCCCCAGTACTAAACATTTAGACGGGCGTCATAAGAGCGCAATCTTGAGTTTCCATAATCTCAAAAACAGTCGTGCCGCACGAACCTGTAATTTTGAAAACACCCTTGAGCGCGCATCAGATTACTCCGTAAAAGAACCAGTCACAAGTGAAATTTACGCTGACAATTCGAACAGCTAACCGCGAAACCGGCGTATGAACATTTGCAATCAGCCAGTTACAAACCTCAATTTTTAATCGTTCGCCGTCCTCTTAACTTTTTTGAACATGCGCAAAAGAGCTTGCACGGCGGATTGCTGAATCTGAAGATCGACGCGGGTGGAGTACATGCGCGCGCCGAATCATCGAGCGTGAACTGGATCGCACCGCAACATCGGCGAAGTAAGTGCCGCTTACTTCCCGGCCACGGCCGCCTTGCTCTGCGACACGCTCTGGTTCCTGCGGAAAATTACATATGCCCGAATATCGGCGGCATCGTCGTGCGACACTTCTTTGGCGAACGAAACCATACCCTGGGACTGCAGCATTCCTCCCAGCACATCATCGAACCACTCGTCGCCCTTGAGCGCGCCGGAGAAACGCAGATCGGGAAGCACACCGCCACTGACGGCGACATCGCCATGGCAGCCCGCGCAATAAGTTTGAAACAGTTGTTCGCCTTTGTGGATGGTTGCGGAACTGGCATGATTCAGTAGTGAAGACAGCGCGGGTTGTTGGGGTACATCGAGAGCAGGCAGACTTGCAGTCCCCCCTAATTTGAAAACCAACATGCGGCTGATGTTCCTCACGCGGCCCGACTTGAACGAAACTTCCCCGGTAGCCAGCGGAAACACACCTCCCCAACCCGCAAGCACGGCAACGTATTGTTCGCCCTTCACCTCGTAAGTGACCGGCCCTGCCATCACGCCGGTCTGTGCGGCAAACGACCAAAGCTTCTCGCCGCTATTGGCTCGATAGGCTTCAAAAGTTCCACTGGCTGCGCCTTCGAAGACCAGATTCCCCGCGGTCGAAAGTGTTCCTCCATTCCACGGCCCGGGACGTTCCACCACCCACGCCTGTTTTTGTTGCAGCGGATCCCACGCCACAAGTTTTCCCTTCACCGTATCGAGAATTGCTTTTTTGATCTTGGGATCTTGCGGCATTCCGGCGGCGACTACGTCGATTCCATAGTTCGGAGCCAACTTCCTGGTGTGAAAGTTTTCCGCAGATTTGTATTCGAAACCCGCGTCGTTCACCGGAATGTAAACCAGCCCAGTGAGCGGACTATAAGACATCGGCTGCCAACTGTGCGCGCCCAAAGGACCGGGAACAATTGGCGCGGGATCGCTACCCGGATATCGTGCCAGCGCGGTTTCGATCGGCCTTCCGGTTTTCATGTCGACACCGCTTGCCCAGTTGATATATGTGAAAGGCTTGGCTGAAATCAACGTTCCATTGCTGCGATCGATCACGTAGAAAAATCCGTTCTTCGGCGCTTGCAGCAGAACTTTATGCGGCTGGCCTTCGATGGAAACATCTGCCAAGATCATCTGCTCATCGGAATCGTAGTCCCAGTCATCGGCAAAGTCTTCCTGATAGTGCCAAACGTATTCTCCCGTATCCGGCCTGAGTGCGACGATAGAGCAAGTGAAAAGATTATCGCCGCCTTTCGGGCTGCGATACTTTTCATTCCACGGTCCTCCGTTGCCGGTACCGATATAGAGCAGATCGAGTTCGGGATCATAGACGATGGCATCCCACACAGTGCCGCCGCCACCAGACTTCCACCAATCGCCGCTCCAGGTCTTGGCCGCTCGCTCCAGGATTGAATTCTCAAACGGCTGTGAAGGATCGCCTGGTACGGTATAAAAGCGCCAGATTAGTTTGCCGGTTTCGGAGTCGTAGGCAGAAACATAGCCACGCACGCCGAACTCGCCGCCGCCGTTGCCGATAATCACCTTGCCCTTCACCACGCGAGGAGCACCAGTAATCGTGTAACGAAAATTACGGTCAATGGTAAGTATCTCCCACAGCAGCTTGCCCGTTTTCGCGTCGAGCGCGAGGAGACGGCCATCGAGAGTTCCAACGAAAACTTTCCCGCTCCAAACCGCTACGCCGCGATTAATTACGTCACAGCAGGCATTTATGCCCCATTCGCCGGGCACTTGCGGATCGTACGACCACAACAGAGCTCCGGTTGCGGCGTTGAGCGCGAACACTTTGCTCCAGGCGCTGGTGAAGTACATAACTCCATCGACGACGAGCGGCGTGGCTTCCTGTCCGCGGTGCGTGTCCAAATCGTAGTACCACGCCAGATTGAGCTGCGAAACATTTTGATCGTCGATCTGTTTCAGCGGGCTGAATCGTTGTTCACTGTAAGTGCGTCCGTGGGTCATCCAGTTTTCCGGCTCGCGGTCGGCAGCAACGATGCGAGCGTCGTTCACATCGGCAGATTTGCCGGTGTTTGGCTTTTTTCCCGTGCCGCAGCCCGCGCATATCGCGACCAGGACCGCGCTGACGAGCGATACTAGCTTTACCCGCCCCACAATTCCTCCCACTTTGTCTGCGAACGCCTCAATCCGTGATGGGTTGCAGACCTTCAGGTCACCTGAGCTTGTCGATTTCCTCGCTCGCAATATGAAACCCAGTATTCGCCGCGGGCGCCCCCGCATAGATCGCGGTCTGCAACAGCACTTCTTTCAGGTCGCAGGATTCCAATTCGTGCATTAAGCCGGCACGCACGTGCAATCTGAATTCTTCCCATCGCCCCAGAGACGCCATCATGGCCAGCACTAGCAGACGCCGGGTGCGCCGCTCCAGGCCGGCGCGCGTCCAAATCGTGCCCCACGCATAGCGCGTAATCAGTTCTTGAAATTCACGATTGAAGTCATTGGTCGCATCCATAGCGCGGTCCACATGAGCATCGCCCAGCACAGCCCGCCGCACAGCGAATCCGGCTTCCAGCGGATCGACGGGAGTTTCTGTGGCAGGCTGCAAGAAATTCAGCAACGCCGCAGTAAATGACCGTGGACGCTCTAGATTGGAGAGATGAGCAGCAGCCAAATGAATCGTCTCAGCATCGGGAATTTCGCGGGCCAGGATTTCTCCATGACCTTCCCATGGAGTAGACACATCGCGGTCGCCGGCAATCACTAATGTCGGAACACGAATCGTACGCAACAATTCGCGGTTGTCTACATCACGCAATGCGGCGCAGCAACCGGTGTACCCGATGGAATCGGTAGCCGACAAAACGGCCCTCACGGCGCTGGCGTAAACGCCGTCCTGAGCCAGTGTCTCGGGCGAAAAAAACCGCCCCATCGCCATGTCGACAATGGATTTCATTCCGCCTTCGGAAACCATCTTGATCCGAGCTTCCCAGTTGCTGCGCGGCCCAAACTGTGGAGACGTATTGGCGAGGATCAACTGCGTCAGGCGGTCGGCAGCGTGAATGCCTAACCACTGACCAATCGCCCCACCAAGGGAAAGTCCGCAGAAAGCAAACTGTTTGATCTCGAGTCGGTCGACCAAACCCAACACATCGCGCCCTAGCAACTCAATCGAATACTCGCCGGCCGGCGCGTCTGAGGCGCCGTGGCCCCGCGTGTCGTAGCGCAGAATTTGAAAGTGCGGGAGAAGGTCCGCGGCCTGCAGACCCCACATGCCATGGTCTGTCCCGATGGAATGCGACAGAACCAATACCGGCCGTCCGACCCGGCCCTCCAGACGATAAAACAAACGCGTGTTGTTAACGCTGATAAAGGGCAAGATCTAACGCTCCTTTTTGGAGTTCGTGGCAGAGGAGACCAATGCTTTCCGAAAAGTCTCAGCCGATCCGAGATACCGTTCCGGCACTTCCAGTTCGCGCAAAGTAGAAGGCTCGATGTGCGCAGTGACCTCGGGCATTTCCTGCAAAACCTCGGAAAGATTTCTTTCCTGCGTGACGCTCTTCCGCGTGGCCTCCTCGACAAGTTTGTGTGCGACATCGCGGCCCAGCTTCGAAGCCAATAACATCATGGCGCGCTCAGCAAAAACTGCGCCGTGTGTGGCATCAATATTCGCCCGCATGCGTGCGGCATCCACCAACAGGCCCTCTGTCACTTCTGCCATCGAAGCCGCTGCCAAACCGGTGGATTGGATCACTGATGCGACGATCGGCCACTCTGCCTGCCAACCGCCGACGCCGCGCTCGTGTTCCTGCACCATGGCCGAAAGAAACGCCGCAACTTCGCCGGGAACCCTTTGAGCCGCAGCCAGAGTCAGCGCGCTGCCAATCGGATTGCGCTTGTGCGGCATGGTGGAAGAACCGCCACGCCCCTGTCCGCCCGGTTCCGCAACTTCGGCAACTTCATTCTGCATCAGCAAGCTGATGTCGCGAGCAATCTTGCCCAGCGATCCAGTCAGCACACCGCAATCGCAGATCAGATTCGCAAAACGATCACGATGCGTGTGCCACGGCGCTTGCGGACAAGCCAATCCAAGCTCCTTCGCGAGCTCAAGAGCGACGGATACTCCCTGTTCTCCGAGAGATGCCAGCGTCCCCGAGGCTCCGCCAAACTGCACCGTTAATATTTCCGCGAAAGACGAATCGAGCCGCTTTCCGCTGCGATGAACCGCGCCCAACCATCCCGCTGCCTTCAGACCGAATGTCACCGGCGGCGCACCCTGCATCAAGGTTCGCCCAAGCATCACCGTGTTTTTGTGCTCGTCGGATAATCTTGCCAGCGCTTCTTCCAGCCGCAAAATATCCGCACGCACGATTGGCTGAGCGCGCTTGAGCAGTAGAACCAGGGCCGTGTCCGCAACATCCTGGCTGGTCGCTCCCCAGTGAACGTAACGCGCGGCACCTGCGTCTTTCGCCCGCACTCGCTCGGTTAACGCTTTCGCCAGCGGCACGCCCGGCGTCCCAGCTCGCAATATGTCGTGGGAAAATGCGGCTATGTCAAATGTTTCGGCCTTGGCAGCCGCCGCGATGCTTTCAGCGGCCGCATGCGGAACAATTCCGGCGCGCGCCTCCGCCCGAGCCAGCGCCACTTCAAAATCCAGCAACGCCTGAAGCACCGACTGATCTGAAAATAATTCTGCCAGTGGGTCTGTGGTCGCGAGGCTCTCGATCAGACGCGCCATGAACGCTGTTTCCTCAGCCCCGAATTATAGACGTTGAGCTTGTTTAGACGTTCTCGCGGTGATTCCCGCGGCTGCCATTAGACATCGAAGAAAACGGTTTCCTGCTCGCCCTGCAGATGAATATCGAAGCGCCAATGTCCGGGACGCGATCTATTCGGCTGCGCAATCAGCGTCTCGCGACGAGGCGTTGGGACTAGCGCAATCACTGGATCTTCAAAATTCGCGGGATCTCCCGCGAAATAAATCCGGGTATAGAGCTGCTTGAGCAGGCCTCGCGCGAAGATAGCGACGTTGAGATGCGGCGCTTGCAATATATTTCCCGCCCCGGGCACACGCCCTGGCTTAACGGTCTCGAATTGACAGCTCCCGTCTTCAACGGTCGGCATTCGCCCAAAACCAAACCAAGCCGGTTCCACCGTTGTTTCTTTAACGGTATCCGGCGACTCGTCAGGATGGCGATACTTCCCTTCCGTGTCCGCCTGCCAGATCTCGACCATGGCATCGGGCACAGGCACGCCATCCCCATCAAGAATGCGGCAGGTCAGCCAAACCCTTTCGCCCTTCATCTTCGGCCCTGCAATGCATGAGACAGACCGCGTGTCCGTCATACCCAGGTGAAAATACGGGCCTGCAGTTTGCGAAGGAGTAGGAACCGCGCTCATATACGATCTCGGAATCAAGTCTCAAACGGGGTCGCATCGCGCCCCCTAAGAACGATATCAAAGCGGAAGCCGAGCGCCCACTGCGGCTGTGTCGTCTCCAGATCGAATTTCGAAATCAAACGCTGCCGCGCCTTTTCATCCGGGATGGATTGAAATACAGGATCGAAAGCGAAGAGCGGATCGCCGGGAAAATACATCTGCGTGACCAATCGAGTGATGAATGCTCTGCCGAAAATAGAGAAGTGAATGTGCGCCGGCCGCCACGCGTTGTAATGATTGAACCAGGGATATGCGCCCGGCTTGATGGTTACGAAACGGTATGAGCCATTCTCGTCGGTGAGCGTGCGGCCGGCGCCGGTGAAGTTAGGATCGAGCGGCGCAGGATGTTGATCGCACTTGTGACGGTATCGGCCCGTCGCGTTGGCCTGCCAAATTTCAATCAGAGCGTGAGGAATCGGGCGTCCGTTGTCGTCCAGAACACGTCCAGTGACGATGATGCGTTCGCCCAGCGGCTCGCCCGCATGCTGACCGGTGAGATCATTGTCGGTTTCGCCGATCCTCTCATGCCCGTACACGGGCCCGGTTATTTCCGACAACGTGTGAGGCAGAACAATCAGAGGTTTGGTGGGCGCGCGGCGGACCGTCGCTTGATACGGCTCATACAATGAAGACGGCTGGCTACCCGGAGGCATCCGGTGATATTGTGCAATCGAACGTTCGTTCGTCACATCGGCCATAGGCCTTTTCTCCGACCGTCTCCTCCTGAAGAAATCTCCACAGACGTTGCATCATATCTCAGCTTACTCCGTTTGTCACCGCAGCGTAAGCATGCCACGGCCTTAGGACTAGTGATAGGCTATTAGGGCTTTTTAATGGACCTGAATGTCGGGGAGGGCTTCTCCCATGAACCAATTCGCAAAGTTGAATCAGCAGTATATCGGCGGAATGTGGCGCGACGGATCGAGCAAGAAGACGCTCAGCGACACTAACCCTTACAACGGAAAAGCGATTGCCGACTTCAAGCTGGCAAGCCTCTCAGACCTGGATGAAGCCTATCGCTCGGCGGCCGCTGCGCAGAAGATCTGGGCGGAAGTGAATCCGTTCGAGAAGCGCACGATCCTGGAAAAGGCGATTACCTGGATTGAACAGAACGAAGCCGATATTACCGACATCATCATCGAGGAATTGGGCGGCACGCATCTCAAAGCCTTCATTGAGATTATGCTGGTGAAAAGCTTCATCAAGGAAGCTTCGACTTATCCGCTGCGAATGACGGGCGAAATCCTGCCCTCGACCGTGGAGGGCAAGGAAAACCGTCTCTATCGGATTCCCGCCGGTGTGGTGGGAGTAATCAGCCCTTTCAATTTCCCTTTCAATCTGAGCATGCGCTCGGTCGCTCCGGCTCTGGCCTGCGGAAACGGTGTTGTACTCAAACCGCACGACGACACCCCCATCATGGGCGGAACGTTGATCGCGAAAATCTTTGAAGAAGCCGGAATTCCCAAGGGATTGTTAAACGTAATCGTCGCTGACATTGGTGAAATTGGGGATGCGTTCGTGGATCATCCGATTCCCCGCATCATTTCGTTCACCGGTTCGGAAGGCGTCGGCCGCCACATTGGCGGAGTTGCCGGCAGAAGTTTGAAAAAAGCAATTCTTGAACTGGGAGGAAACAGCGCGCTCATCGTGTTGGAAGATGCCGACCTGCAAACTGCAATCAATGCCGCCGTCTTCAGCCGCTTCGCTCATCAAGGCCAGGTTTGCATGTGTACCAACCGCATTCTTGTGCAGCGCAGCGTCTACAGCAAGTTCCTCGATAAATTCGTGGATCAGGTTTCCAAACTAAAAGCAGGCGATCCTCGCGATCCGCAAACCGATCTCGGTCCGCTCATCAATCGGCGGCAAGCAGAGACGTTTTCCAGACAAGTGCAGAAAGGAATTGACGAAGGTGCGCGCACTGCTCTGCGCGGGACGGTAGAAGGCAACGTAGCTTCGCCCACCGTTTTTGCCGACGTGAAGCCTGACATGTGGATCGCGCAAAACGAAATGTTTGGCCCTGCAGTTTGCGTCATGCCATTCGATACGCCGCAGGATGCAATCCGCATCGCCAATGACAGCCTCTATGGGTTAAGCGGAGCGATCCACACGCAAGACGTAGAGTACGGAGCCGAACTGGCCAAGCAAATTGAATCTGGCATGGTCCACGTGAACGACGGTACCATCAATGACGATCCCCTGATTGCCTTCGGCGGAGAAAAGGCCTCTGGATTCGGCCGTCTCAACGGTAGATGGGCGCTGGAGGAATTCACCACATTGAAGTGGGTTTCAGTGCAACACAAGCCGAGGCACTACCCGTTCGAACCCGCGCCGCCTAAGTCGTCGTAGCAATCCGTCTAATGCACCGCGCGGTCGGCATGAGCCCAGTAAGGTTTCCGGAGAGACTTCCTGTCTGTCTTCCCCGCCGGAGTCTTCGGTATGTCGGGCGAGAACTCGATTGACTTGGGTGATTTCACTCCGCCGAGCTTTTCCTTGCAGTGCGCGATGACGTCGGCTTCCGTCATGGATTCGCCATCTCTGAGCACGACAAAGGCTTTCACCGCTTCGCCCCATTTATCGTCCGGAACGCCGATCACGGCGCATTCTCGCACTTGCGGCAACGCCATGATGCCAGCCTCCACTTCCGCACAATAAACGTTGAATCCTCCCGTGACGATCATGTCTTTCTTGCGGTCAACGATATATACGTATCCGTCTTCGTCCATGTAACCAACGTCGCCGGTATGGTGCCAGCCGAACGCTCGTATCTCCGCCGTCGCGTCGGGCAGATTGTAATAACCCGCGCTCACCAGCGTGCCGCGCGCCACGATTTCGCCGCGCTCATGAGCTGGAAGAATCTGGCCGCGGTCATCCATGATCGCCACGCGAACCGCGGATGTCGGTTTGCCGCAACTTCGCAAACGTTCAGGATGGTTTCCGGCAGCGGCGGCCGCAAGCGTCTTGGCGTCCAGAAAAGTCAGTAACATCGGCGCTTCCGTCTGCCCATAAGATTGACACATGCACGGGCCAAACAGTTCAATTCCCTGCTTGAGTTTGTCCGGTGATACCGGCGATCCCGCGAGCAGAAATACATGCAAACTCGAGTAGTCGAAGTTGCCGGCCTCAGGATGCGCCAGCAAAGCATAGAAAGCTGTCGGCGGCAGAAACAGATGCGTACATCGATAGCGTTCGATGCTGCGCAAGACCTCCAGCGCATCGAACTTTGGCAGGATGATGTTGGTCGCGCCCAGGGCAAACATGGTGAAGGCCACCACACCGGCCGCGTGCGAAAGCGGAGCGACATTCAAGCAAACAGGATCGGTCGCATCGTCGCTGCGCCAATAGTGAGTGGCCATTTCGGTCATGGTTCCCCACGCCAGACTCGTCACCCTCACGCCCTTGGCCGGTCCGGTCGTCCCGCCGGTGGGAACCAGACCTACAAGACGATCCAAATTGCCATAAGCATCAGCCCACTCGATTTCTTCCGCTTCGGTTCTCCGTTGCATGAAGGTCTCCAACGAAGGATGATCGTTGTCTTCGCGGTCGATGCAGATCAAATGACGCAACGACGGAACACGAGCGCGAATTTCTGCGACGCTGTCTCTGAAATTGCTGTGATAAAAAAGCCACGCCATACCGGCGTAGTTCATGTACTCCACGTTGGCGTCGATAGCGTTGCGATAGTTGATGGGCACCCAGACCGCGCCCGCGCGCATGATGCCTAACATGCAGAACAGAACTCTCGCGTCGTTATGCGAATAGATTCCCGCGCATTCCTCGCCGCGCAACCCGGCCGCCCACATGGCACGTGCAATCTGCCGCGTAATCGCCCGCGTCTCCCGGTACGAATAGCGACGCTCGCCGTCGACGATCGCAATTCGATCGGGACAGGCATCCGCGCCTTTGTCGAAATAATCAATCGCTCGCACGTCGAAATATTCTTCCAGCGCCGCTCAGGAGTAAATTTTCGCCTTGGCCAGCCCGTGGCTTTCCACAACCTTCAGCAATTCGCGATGGCCAAACGCTTCCGCAGCCGAGGCAAAGCCCACCTTGCGAGGCGGCGTATGTACCAGATGGTGCGCCGCGAATGCCTGAATCAAGCCGGTTTGCCGATAACAGCACGTTCCAAAAATGACGCACTGCACGTAGTCTGTAGTCCCGCGTCCCACCACCACATCGATCGTTCGTTGTTCACGCGAGTTCTCTCTCGGCGGCGTGCTCCCTTGTACCGCGCTCGCCATTTCCGCAAGCTTGCGCTCCTGCTCCTCCTTCGGCAATGGACGAATCTGCTCCTCGAACATTTTTTCAGTAGCCGCAACTCCTTCCATGATTTGTCTATCGAGAAGCCCGCCAATAGACCGCACATTCGCTACCTGCGGATGATCCTTGAACCATACCGGCTGAGGAAACCCTCCCCAGGCAAGCGCAAGCTGCGTTTGAATGTAGCCGGGAACAGCAGCGTCATAGCGCGTGGCGCGAGGCCACAACTTGAACTGGTTTTGTTCCAGATAGTACCCATCCGTTTGGATTACTGCAAAGATAGTCTGGGTAGAGCCGAAGGTCGGAATGCCCTTAAACATTGTGAGCGTCTCGAGGGTATCGATGGCTCCGGACTCAAGGCACAGGCGAGCAGCCGCGTCACTCATCGCCGACATGAATGCCGTTCCCGGCGCCGCAAGCAATCCCTTGGCCGCGAACTTCGCGCCCCACTTTTCCGCAACCTCTCGTATCCACGCCTGCTCCCCGCCGATGTCTACGTAGTGGCAGCCCGCTTTCAAGCTGGCCTCAATTACTCGTGGGCCGTTATAGATAAATGGCCCGACCGTGTTGCAGACAACTTTGGCGCCAGTGAACAATGCGGCAAGCTCATCCACTGAGCCGCCAACTTCGACAATTTCGTAATTGGCAGTTTCGATGCCGGGGACATGACTCATCACTTCTTTGATTCTTTCCCGGCTGCGGCCAGCGGCGATAAATGGAACGTTGTACTCACGCAAAAATTCGGCGATAAGCCGTCCCGAAAAACCGTTGGCGCCGTACAAAACAACTGAACGCTTGGTTTCCATCAGTTCCCTCTCGTGCGATGTGGATTAAACACTCGACAGTCCCGCCTTGGCCGTCGTCACAACAAACCGGGTTCGGGTCGCAGTCATCACTCAGCAGGCGATTCTAGGCTAAAGTATCTTTATTGCCAGTAGGCACCTTTAGGTAACCCAATATCGGAAGTGAGGCCGGAATCGGCGGAGTTGAGTTGCCTGCGCAAAACCAGACATTGCCGTCGAGAAATTCTGCGATTCTTGTTCACTGCTGATTAGTCACGCCTCAGGTACCGGGTTACCCAGAAGTGCCTACTGGCAATAAAGATACTTTAGCCTAGAATTATGCGAGAGACTGCGCAATCCATCGTTCGAAGGTTAAGCTCGTTCCCGCAATGGACCTGAGGAGGCCGCATGGCGATAACTGCAGCACTGCCCAACCTGCAAAAAGGCGTAAGTGACTTTCTCAGCCATCCCAGGAACATGCTGATCGATGGGAAATGGGTACCGGCCGCATCCGGCAAGACATTTGAAACCTATAATCCCGCGACCGGCGAAGTCCTGGCTCATCTGTCCGAAGGGGATCGCGAAGACGTGGACCGCGCTGTGAAAGCGGCTCGCAAGGCCTTCGAAAGCGGGCCGTGGCCAGCCATGTCACCCTCAGAGCGCGGGCGCCTTCTGTTAAAACTCGCGGACTTGTTGGAGAGTCATCTCGAAGAATTTGCCGAGTTGGAAACGCTGGACAATGGCAAACCAGTATTCTTCTCTCGCATTGTCGATATCCCTACCGCCGTCGATGTCTTTCGCTACATGGCCGGCTGGGCAACCAAAGTAGAGGGCAGCACAATCCCTATCTCCGCGCACGGCGCCCCGTACTTCGCCTACACTTTGCGCGAACCGGTGGGAGTCGTCGGCCAGATCATTCCCTGGAACTTCCCCATGATTATGGCGTCGTGGAAACTGGCGCCGGCGCTCGCTGTCGGATGTACCGTAGTTCTGAAACCTGCGGAGCAAACTCCGCTCACCGCGTTACGCTTGGGAGAACTGGCCCTCGAAGCCGGATTTCCCGCGGGCGTCCTAAACATTGTGACCGGCTTCGGTGAAACCGCGGGCGCCGCTCTCTCGGCACATCCTGACGTGGACAAAGTTGCGTTCACGGGCTCAACCGAAGTGGGCAAGCTGATTCTCGGCGCCGCAACGGGAAACTTGAAGAAAGTCTCACTCGAACTGGGCGGTAAATCTCCTAACATCGTTTTCGCGGATGCCGATTTGCGGGCGGCTATTCCCGGTGCGGCCAATGCCATTTTCTTTAACCAGGGCCAGTGCTGCACCGCCGGCTCGCGGCTTTTTGTCCACAACAGTATCTTCGATGAAGTAGTCGAAGGCGTGGTTAAGGCGGCGAAGAAATATACGATCGGCCCCGGTCTTGATCCTTCCACGAACATGGGTCCGGTGGTGTCGAAAGAACAACTGGATCGTGTTTGCGGATATCTCGAGTCCGGCCTCAGCGAAGGCGCAAAGGCGTTGGTTGGCGGACACAAGCACGGTAACACCGGATACTTCGTGGAACCGACAGTGCTGGTGGATGTGAAACCAGAAATGAAAGTCGTGAAGGAAGAAATTTTCGGGCCGGTCGTAACTGCGATTCCATTCAGCGAGCCGGAAGAAGTGATCAAATCCGCAAACCACACGCTCTACGGCCTCGCCGCGGCGGTCTGGACGCGAGACATCAGCACCGCCCATCGTATCGCAGCCAAACTGCGAGCCGGCACCGTGTGGATCAATTGCTACAACGTCTTTGATCCCGCACTTCCTTTCGGCGGATACAAGCAATCCGGCTGGGGCCGTGAATCGGGTCACGCCGCGCTGGAGCTATACACGGAAACTAAAGCCGTCTGTGCTCAACTCTAAGCTGGACCACCATTCCGGCAGATGGGATCGACGCATATTCTTCAGCGGTAGGCTGCATCGCGGAAATCTTCGCCATGCAGTATCGTCTTTTCATGCGCGAAATCTCACGCCGTGAACTGATTCTTCTCTGGCTTCTGACCTGCGTCGTCTTCGTCACGGTAATCGTTCGCTTCGACACCTACTCCCGCAAAGTAGACGATTTCGGCGACAGCAGCGCCTATATGACGGCCGCTTCGGGCATCCGCAGGGCAGATTTCCGCGACATCCGCGTCAAGCAGTTTTGGGGCGTTTCGTATGTAATGGCGCCCGTCTCTTTTCTGTTAGGCGGATCGGTTCGTGCATCCCTGCTCCTGGTCTGCGGAATCTCGTCGCTTCTCAGTGTCTTGTTGGCGCGGCAACTTTGGGGAGGATGGATCGCTGGCTTCTTCGCTATTCTCAATTTCGATTGGCTTCAACGATCGTACTTGGGCGGCTCCGAGCCGTTATTCATGGCCTTGTTGTTCGCATCATTTCTCGCTGTGCGGCGCGCCCGCTGGATATTGGCGTCCACCCTGGCAGCATTCGCTACCGTGACTCGCCCCGTGGGTATCTTTGCTCTAGTTGCTCTGGGCCTGGCGTTATTGGTAAAGCGCGAGTACAAAACATTCGCGCTCTGCACAGGTGTTGCGCTGATCATCGGTGTGCTCTATGTTTTGCCATTTTGGCTTTATTTTGGCGACCCGCTCTACCAGGTCCACAGTTACAAAGTGAATGACTGGCACTCAGGGCTTCCCATCGGCCTGCCGTTCTTCGCGATTGGAAGCAGCTTCCTGCGCGGCCAGCAACCGTTCACCAATGTGCTGCTTACCCTGGGGTGGATAATTTTCGTTCTGATCGGCACCGTGGCGATGGCTCGCAAACGCTTTCGCAGCTACATCCGAGAGCGACCATCGGAAGCCTGGTTCGCTTTGCTCTACATCGCATTCATTCTTACCTACAACTCTTCGGCTTGGGCGCGGGCGGAAGTCGTTCGCTTTGCGATCCCCGCTCTGCCATTCGTCTTGCTGTCGCTGAGCGACTGGATCCCAAAATCGCGCCCCCTACTGTACGCGGTGGCTGCCGTGTCCGCCGCTCTGGCTGCCTGCTCCGCAATCGGCATCAGAAATGTGTTTTTGATGCTTCACTGAGGATTAAACCAACGTGACCTGAAATGTGAAACCTTGAGATGGTGAAACCTCGAACTTTGCCTTCCCCTTTGTGAAGAACCTCCTGATCCATTTAGAATGAACTTGCATACCAACGAGTCTGCACTTACCTCAAATGATCTAGGAGAAAACACATGTCCGCACCAAGCCGCCGGCCTGAAATTCGCCGCCGTCGCACTCGAAAAGAAAAGATTGTACAACTGCGCAAACGGCTGGCTGCGGCCAAAACCGACGCCGACCGCACCCGTATCACCGCCAAGTTGCACAAACTCGCGATCGGTTCACCGGGCGAGCCTCTACTAAAGTAAAAGAGCGGCAACGCAGCAAAGCGGAAATATAAAGTAGATGTCTTAGTGCTACGGGTTCAACTACGCAGCTCCGGTTGTTTCCCCATTTTTCTCCGCAGTGACGTCGAGCTCGCCAATTCTCGCGCTGCCGCCCACCTGCCGGTACACGTCCAAAATTCGCCGCACTGATTTTTCCCAGGAAAACTTGGCCGCCTGCTGATAACTGCGTTCTTTCATTCGATCGCGAAGTGTCTGGTCAATCAGCACGCGGTGCAGCGCCCGCATGATCTCAAACACATTTTCCGGGTTCACCAGAACCGCCGCGTTCCCTACTACTTCCGGAAGCGACGACACATTGGAGGCTACGACCGGCGTCCCATGCGCCATCGCCTCCAGAGGCGGCAGCCCGAATCCCTCGTAGAGCGAGGGAAAGACAAATATCTTCGCCATGTCATAAAAAATTCGCAGCACTTCGATGGGCACGAATCCCAAAAAACGCACATCATTATTTACGCCGCTGCGCACCACCGTCCGCCGCAGATCGGGATTCCCCGAGAGATCGTCTCCGATAATGATAAGTTTGAGATCGGGTAACTCTCCGTCTTTTTCCAGTTGCGTCTTCAGCGCGGAAAATGCCTCGATCATGCGCACCACATTCTTGTGCGGACTGATTCTTCCCGCATAAAGCAAGAACGGATACGTCACCTGATAGCGCTGCACAATCAGTTGCCGGTCGGCGGCGCTTGCGTGCCCGTGCAGAAACCGTTCGTCAATGGCGTTATAGACCACCTCGATGCGCTCAGCAGGAATTTCGAACAGTTTCTCCATTTCGTTCTTGGTGAAATTCGAAACCGCAAAAATGCGCGCCGCCCCGCCCAACACGCGCTTGGTTAGCTGAAAGTGTACCGAGCGCCAAAACCCACTCTGTTCGCGCGCCCGCGCCATGTGCTCCAGCATGTCATGCACGGTCATTACATAGGGACAAGGCAATGCGCGCGGCACGGAAAACAAATTTGGAACGTGAACCAAGTCGCAGTCTATATTTTTAAGAACCGCGCGAAATTCTCGATATCCCTTCACGGAGCGCTCGGGCGCCGCAATCTCAATGGGATGAAAATTGGCGGGCAACGGCCCAAACTCTTGAACTTTGCCGGTAGGCCCGATCAGCAGATATTCCGTCTCGCCATCCAGCCGCCCCAGCGTGCGTACCACATTGCGAATGTAGGTCCCGACGCCAAAATCGGTCATCCGCCGTATGTCGATAGCGATCTTCACCGAAGGCATTTAACCATAGATGGGAGACGAGAAAACAGCGGAATGAAACACGGATTGTTATACTAGGCAAGGATTTCGTTATGGACCCAAATGTCGCACAAGAACGCGAACAGGCCCACGCGCTGCTCGACTTGCTACCGGTTGAAAAACTCGCTGCCGTGCGCAGCTTGCTCGCGGTGATGGTAGAACCATTGTCGCGTGCCCTGGCTTCCGCCCCGGTGGAAGAGGAAGAGATCACCGCCGAGACGGCCACGGCGATCGACCGGGCCCGCGCTTCTCTCGCTCGTGGAGAAGTCATTCCCCACTAAGATGTCCTCCGCGAGTTTGGCCTGAGTAAATAACGAATGACCGAACCGCCCGCGCTAGAGCGGATCGCGGTTGGCTGGTCGACCGAGGCCCGCGTTGACTTGCGCGTTATTGACCGCGAAACTGCCATGCAGATTCTCCACTGCGTGGATGTTACTGGGCCTTCCGCGCCGGCGATGTGAAAAAGCTCAAGTCTCCGCTCACTGGTTTTCGTCTCCGCTGTGGCGACTACCGCGTATTCTTCGACCTTAGAGACGAGAACACAATCCAGATCACCGCCGTACGCCACCGCCGCGAAGCCTATCGCTGATGACCTACGCCGCCCGCCCGTTACCGATCCCCGTTGTGCTCGCAATTTCTTGGTAAATTCTTTCAACCATCACGCCCGCACTTCCGCCTGCGCCTTCGCCCGCTGCTCCGCGTAAAGCGGAAATGCCTCGCACAATCCCAGCACCTGCTTGCGAATCTTAGCTAGCAGAGTGGCATCGCTCCTCCCCAGTAGCGCCTCGGCAATCCAGACTCCAACTTGCCGCATCTCTGCTTCTTTCATGCCGCGTGTGGTCAGCGCCGGCGACCCAATGCGGATGCCGCTCGGCTTCATCGGAGGATTCGTATCAAACGGAATCGCATTCTTGTTGACGGTAATTCCCGCCTCGCCCAGAGCCTTCTCCGCCTCGCTGCCCAGCATCCCCTTCGAAAAGACATCGACCAGCATCAGGTGCGTATCGGTCCCACCGGAAATAATGCGGAAGCCCTCGGCAGACAGCGTCTCCGCCAGCACCTTCGCGTTCGCGACAACCTGCTTCGCATAATCGCGAAACTCAGGTTGCATCGCCTCGAGAAAACAAACGGCCTTGGCCGCGATGATGTGTACCAGCGGTCCGCCCTGCATCCCCGGAAAAACAACTTTATCGATCGCCGCCGCAAACTCCGGTTTCGAAAGAATCATGCCCGCCCGCGGCCCGCGCAGCGTCTTGTGCGTCGTCGAAGTCACAATATGTGCATGCGGCACTGGTGAAGGATGCGCGCCTCCCGCCACCAGTCCGGCGAAGTGCGCCATATCGACCAGATACAGCGCTCCAACTTTGTCGGCAATCTGCCTCATACGCGCAAAATCAATAATCCGCGGATACGCGCTTCCCCCGCCAATAATCAGCTTCGGATGTTCCCTCTCGGCCAGCTTTTCCAAATCGTCGTAATCGATCGTCTCCGTTTCCTTGGTCACACCGTAAGGAACAATCTTGTAGGTCTTCCCCGAAAAATTCAGATGATGCCCGTGCGTCAAATGCCCGCCATGCGCCAGATTCAATCCCAGAATCGTGTCGCCCGGCTGCAGGATCGCCGCATAAGCTTCCATATTCGCCTGCGATCCGGCATGCGGCTGCACGTTGGCATGTTCCGCACCGAACAGTTGTTTCGCCCGGTCGCGCGCCAGGTTTTCCACCACGTCCGCATACTCGCACCCACCGTAATACCGCTTCCCCGGATATCCCTCCGCATATTTATTCGTGAAGACCGAGCCGGCCGCCTCCAGCACGGCCTCGCTGACAAAATTTTCAGAAGCAATCAACTCAAGCCCCTCGTGCTGCCGGATGGCTTCGTTGTCGATAGCCACCGCAATCTGCGGATCGGCTTCATAGAGCGGCTGGTACATTCTTGTGGAAGCTGCTGAAGTCTTCATATCGTTTTCCTAAAGTGCCTCGTAAATGTGTGCCCGATGTAATTCCATATACCGTTCCGAAGCCTTTACCGGCATAAATCCAAACTGCGAATAAAGCCCATGCGCATCGCGAGTCAGCAAAATCCAGCGCCGCAAATCTTGCAGCGCGGGATGCGCCATAACGCACTCCATAAGCCACTTGCTCAACCCGCGCCCACGATGCGATTCGAGCACAAACACATCGCCGAGATAAGCAATGGTTGCGAAATCGCTGACCACGCGCGCGAAGCCGACCTGCGCGCCGTCCGCATCATATATGCCGAAGCACAGCGCATGCTGAATGGATCGGCGCACAACCTCTTTCGGAATTCCCTTCGCCCAATAACAATTCGTCAGGAACCCGTGCACAACATCCAAATCCAGCCGCGCACGGTCGGTGCTGATTAGAAACTCGCCTTGCCGATACTCCGCAATTTCCGGCTCTCGCGCAGTTTCCACGCTCTCATTCTAACTCGGGATTCGGCATAGACGACGCTATGGCGCCGCCACGCGCCCCATATAAAGCCGGAAGAACGCGTCGGAATCGGAATCCAGGCAAACCTGCGCATTGGCGGCCCCGGGCTCAACACGCGTAAAGCCCTTTTCGTCCACGTGAATTCGCAGCGGCTGCACCGGGCAAATCTTAGGATTGAGAATGTAAGCCACCGTCATCACATCGAAAAGCGTCGGCGTCTCCTGTCCCCATTGGTGATAAAGCAACGTCAACGCATCGGTGAGCGGCGTGCCCGACTGAAACAGAATTGCTCTCTTCACCTCATCCAGTTTCACTTGCGTCGAATCGAGCGGCATCACATAAAGCGGCACACCGGAAGCAAAAAGTTTCTGCGCCGACGGAATGTCATTCAAAATATTCCATTCCGCCTGCGGACCATGCGACGGAAAATATCCCACATCGCCATAGCCTCGATAAATCGACCCGCCCATCAGCACCACGCGCCGCAGCTTACGAAACGTCTCCGGCTCCTTGTCGATCAACGCGCCCACGTTCACCAGCGGCCCAATCGCAACCAAAGTAATCTGCCCCGGATAACGGCGAATCTGCTCCAGAATAAAATCCACTGCCTTGGGATGCGACGCGCGCGCAAAGTGCCCACCTTCCGCATAGCGTCGCTGCGTAAAGTGATTGGCAGCCGAAGTCGGCGCGCCCACTGCAACTGGAATATCCTGCCGCCCAACTTCCCCCAGCATCCGGTCCAAAAGCTTTGCCCGAGTCTCCGCATCCCCAAACGTAGTCGTAATGCCAAGAATCTCCAGCTCCGGGCTGCGCAAAGCCAGCGCGACGGCGAACGCATCATCCACATCGTCGCCAATGTCGGTATCAATAATGACTTTTTCCGAAGCGGCCGCTGCGGATTGCGCGCAGCAAGAAACAGCGCCCGCAAATAGCAGCGCCACGCAAAAACGTAAGATGAGCAAATTCGCCTTAGGGCCAGTCATGCCATCGTCTTCTCGATCGACAAAGCAAACGCAAAATCCCAAGGGCTGAGTGCTGACGGCTGAATGCTGAGTGCTATCCCTCAAACCCCGTTCGCAAAAACGACGCCAGTTGCCACCCATCCATATATTTATAAGGCGTCTCGCCCATCGTGTAATGACCGCAAGGCAGCACCACCACTTTATGATCCAACTCATGCCGCTCGAATTCCGCCACCACATCGCGCGAGAGTTCCGGCAAAAAAGTGAGATCGTACTTCGCATAAATAATCAGCGACTTCCTCTGCCATCGCGAAAATTTATCGAAATACGCCATGGGACTCACAGCCAGCCAAGCCTGCCGCAACGTCTCCAGCGTGATCCCCGACTCCATCCCCTGCCGAATGTGCCGCGTCGACTGCCCGTGCCACACAACGTCGGCCACATAAGTCGACGCATGATTAAACGCCGCGACGCGAATCCGCGGATCATGCGCCGCCGTAATAAACGCATAACAAGATCCCAGGCTCGTCCCCACAATCCCCAGCTGGCTATACCCTCGCTCTTCCAGCCAATCCAAACAGCACCTGGCATCGATCACGCCCTGGCGCAGCGCATGCATCGTGCGCCCAATATTTGCCGAGACCGCATAATCCGCCCGCCGCGTCTCCGCCGGCATGCGAATGTCGTGATACGGCATCGTCATCCGCAGCACCGCGATCCCCAACATGTTCAGCACCCGGCACAAGCTGCCGTAGGCAATCGCGTCGGCATTCCAGTGCGGCAACAGCACAATCGCCCGCCGCCCCCGCGCCGGATACCACCGCGCGTTGACTAAATCATTCTCTGCATACGGAGTCTTCACCGGCGAAGTGAACCGCAAAAAATCCGCATGCGTTTCCTTCACCTTCGCCTCAAGCTCAGGATCGGGAACTTCGCGCGTAGAAAACACCTGCACCTCGCGCCGCTCCAGCCGGAAATCCGTTGGCCGCGCATACGAATAAAACTCATCGCTATCGGCCACAATGCGCCGGTTGAAATCCAGAAAAAACTTCTCTGGATCCTCTTGGGCCAAACTCGGCACCTGCCCCGGCTTCCACCCATTGCGGCAAGGCCACTCCCGCGCCCACTCCATGCCCCACTCCAGCGGACGCACCACGCGGTTGTTGTCCACCGAAGTCAGCCGGTGTTCCCAGTCATACATCCATTGCGCGTAACGTGAAGGCATCTATTTCGAATATAGCAAACAGCGCGCAAAGCGCATCGGCCGCAACAGCGAGCGGCGAGTACGCCGCGTTGAACGGCGATGATCCCGGCAAAAGAGTGCGGCGTAGTACGAGCCCATCTCCACGGCGTCATCCCGACCGCAGCCGTTTTTCAGGCGGAGGGAGGGATCTCGCGCGCGCCAGATCAAACTGTGCCGGTGCGTGGACTAAGCTTTGCTGTAGCTACTCTTGGAGTTCCAATGAATTGGATTTGATCATGGAATGCGGTCGCTTCCGAGCCGGCTGACCAAAGTCGTGCCAGCTCCTCCTACTCCTCAATCCAGCGGAAGCATATATCCCGGAGTTGCCCCCAGGCGGCCGCCGAATACCTGCGCATCAAGCGCCGCCATGTCCCACGAGATCCACGACGCGGGCGTGAGCTGGATCGTTACGTCATCAAACCCCGCAAACACGGACCCCACGTGCGGATCGGACAGGGCCTCGGCACTCAGATACCGGCGGTGAATGCGCTGATTGATTTCCTGCGACTGCGCACCACGAATCAACTCCGCGGCTCCAGTTGCAGTAACCCCACGTTCCTTGGTGGACTTGCGCGCGTCAACCATCAGCGAGGCATGCGGCCGCGCCATGACGTTGTGCGCTTTGCGCGTTTTGGATGCGGTGGCAACAAACAGGCTCCCCTCCTCAAAAACGTACCAGACTGCGGTCAAGTGGATACTTCCATCTTCATTCTCAGTGCCGATGGTCGCGATATGGCGTCCTGCCAAAAATTCCTGAAGCGCCGGAGTAATCGTTAACATGCTTGTGTCTCCTTTGCCTTGTCCCTCTTGCTTGTCTGCTCTTGCATGGATGCGTTCGCGTGCGATTTTCTCACGACGCGGGGTGCCATGCCCTTGTCGCATTTGCCGCGACAGAGCCTGCCCTGAGCAAGCGAAGCGCGTCGAAGGGGTGGGGCCGCTAATGGGAAATAGCGAAAGGGTGGGCCAGCCCGCCTGATGCCAGCGGATCAAAGACTGAGCCACCCGCCCACCTTCCTGTCCCTAGTTTCCCAAGACTCAGTGATGTTTAGGTGGGGCTTGGCATTCCGTCGCCATGTCGTGTGCGATCACAGTGTTTCCCTTGGGACAGGTAGTACCATTGTAAAAGGCCGGCACGAACCCATTTCCGACATCCTCGTTGGTCGGAGTGCATCCGTCGACTCGAAAAAGCTTGAGCGCGCGGGCCGACCCGAAACCTGCGATTTGGTCCGCAAAGTAGTCGGCTTCGGCAGCCGAATTGTTTGCCGGGGGGTTCGATCCGTTACAAATCGAGTTATTTCCAGGGCTGGCGCATACCCATATGCTCACTGCCGTCGCGGGATAGTGGAAGGTGGAATCCGATTCATTATCGACGATGCTCATATCCAGGTAATTGGGCCCTGAGCCATTGGAATTTCCGCAGGTGTGTGGCGCAACGTTAGTCCATCTGTCGATGGCGCCCTCTTGCTGACTGTATGCGAATGCGTCGGTCCAACTGCCTTCGGGCGTCATTCCCAGCGGCGCGCTGTGGCAGAACGATTCCGAGCACACGTTGGCTTGATCGGTGCCGCCGCACCCCTTCGAGATGTCACTCAAAGGCGGTCCGGAAAGAAATTCAACGGCATCAAGATAGTTGACATTGTATTGGGCCATTGAGTAGGCAATCGCTGCTGATCCTGCGCTAACTCCCTCCGCACACTTGCCGCCGCTGCCATAAATATGGCCGTCGTTGATATTGCCTGGGCTAAAAATCCAATTCAACAGAGTCGCAGGGCGGCAGGCGGCGTGTTTAATGATAGTGGTGACGGTTCCGGTACCACTCGCGGATTGTTCCCACGGCGCGAGTCCTCCAGGGGAAGCGGGTTGCCAAATTACCTCCACGGTCCCAAATTGTGCCTGGTTGTAATTACTGAGGACAGTGTTGTCGAAATCAAGTGTGGTGCCGTCGCCATGGCTGAAGAGAACGATGGTACCGTTGGTTCCGCTGGTTCCCTGTGCGCCGAAGGTGAATCCAATGTCAGCCACGTCGCTGTGGACGTTGGAGCAGGAGATGGTCCCGCTGAAACAATGAGAGTTTGAGGGAAATTGATTCATACCCGAGAGGCTGGGACAACTCCCTTGATTAATCGTTATTATTCCGGGGCCTGCTGTCTGCGCGTTTCCCCAACCGGTTAGCGTGATCGTAATACAAACGACAACTAGAGCGAGGAAAATGAACGTTTTCATGTGTAGACCTTTCGCTATTGTTTGAACGCTATTTAGTTGATGGGTATCTGTTCTTACAAACAGACGCACCGGGACCTTGTTGTGGGAGTATAGCGTCGGGCCTTGGGGAAGTTCAATCGGTCGGGTGGCCGGGACAACCTTATTAGTGGTATCGGGGGAAAAGACGAGCCCGCCTGCCTGCGCACCTCGAGTTCGAGTGGGCTAAAGGCTGCGCCCTCTTGAGAAGCTTCTTCAGGTTGTACTTGGCTCGCATGCGGTGATACTCTGCTCTTGTATCGTTGAAGCACAATCTGTACCGGTGGAAGCCGAGGGTGCAACAACGAAGATCCCGCGCCTGTGCGGCGGGAAATCTAAACCTGTTTGGTGGAGAAGAAGAATAATGACGCTGAATATTATTGGACCCCTCTCTACGAAAGTCGAACATTCGTTCCGCAAACTTTCCGCCGTAGCATCCGATCTCAACTTCAGTTCAGACGAGTTGGGAAAGTCCGTTTCTGAATTGGATGCCGCTCTAAAAAAGCTCAATCTTGGCATTTCTGCTTGGGTAACATTTCGCGGCAACTCTGATCCTAACGAAGGCTGGTATTGGAATGAAGAATTGGGTTACGACAAGGTCGGTGGTACGTGGGGTATGGCGCTTCGAACTATAAAAGGTAGTGGCGACCCAGAACACGACCTTGTGGAAACCTGGCTTTTTAACGATGGGCCTCGTTCCCTTCGCCTTTCGGCAATTGACGCGATCCCGAAGCTACTGGAGGAACTTAGCACCAACGCCACTGAAACTGCAAAGAAGATTCGTTTAAAACTCTCTGAGGTTCAGGAGGTTGCTGCCGTGGTGAAAAAGGCGGCAGAGGAACCATTAAAGAGAATCATTGCTCGCGGTCCCGAAGTCCCGGCGACGGGAGGAAACAAAAAATGAATGTTTCTTCAGTTTTCTCAACTGTTCCGGGGAACCTCGCCATCTATTTTGTGACTGCTCTCCTGACCTGCGGCGGCTTGGTCTGGTATGCACTTCGAATAAAAGGCGACGTTCGAGCAGTGTTCTCTCACGGTAACACCACGGTTGAACTAGAAGCGAAGGAACGACGGAGTAAACGCGATGAAATTGTCGAATGACAACATACGGGGACACGCGAGAACTCAATTGACACTCGCGGCCTCGAAATCATTTCAAATCAAATCGGAAACTGAGAAGTGCATCCATCCGGAATTGCTTTGACTTCAATTCTCACGACCGGCGATCATTTACTGTGTGCGCAAAAGCGTGATGACTTCTGCTCTCTGACAATCGAATAGCAATCAACCCTAACTTCTTTGAATGGAATAATTTACGGGACCAACTACTGATTCTAAAGCACTTAGCCATGAGCAATTCCCGTAAGTCCTTTGAATTTGAGAATTTACGAGCAAGTGTTTTCGTTCGAAGAATTTAGCGAGTTCCAAAATGGCAAATCGGTGATTCCAGATAATTTAGCCGATTATTTTTTATTTTTCGACCGGGATCAATCGCGGGCAGGGACCACTTACCTCTCGCCATACTTTCGCGGCACGCGCTTGGAAATATTGCAGAGAATCTCATACGGAGTGCTGTTGGCCAGTTCCGCATGTTCCAGCGCATCCACGCTGAGGCCATCACCGCTTGTACTGTGAAAAGAACCTAGCAAAATCACTTCATCGCCCACCGCAATGCCGGGAATGCCGGTCACATCGGCCAGCGTCAAGTCCATCGAGATGCGGCCCACGATCGGCGCATAATGTTCGCGCACGATCACCCGCCCGCGATTCGAAAGCTGGCGGTTATACCCATCGGCATAACCAACCGGCAGCACGGCGATGTGCGCCGGAGCCTTCGTCACATAAGTCGCGCCATAGCCGAGAGGCTGGTTCGCCGCGAAGTTGCGCAACGAAAGAATGCGCGTCTTCCAGGTCAGCACCGGCTTCACCGGCAGACGCAGAGTGCCGCCGCTCACCTCGCGCCCCGCGCGCTGAAATGGCAAGTGATAACCGTAAAGCGCAATCCCCGGACGCACCATCGTATTCCACGTCTCGCGCCGCGAAATAACCGCGCTGGTATTGGCGACGTGGACAAAAACGGGATCCATTCCCGCCTCGCGCACCATGCTGCGAGCATCTTCAAACCTGCGCTCCTGCTCCGCAACGCTCGGCGCATCCATAATCTCGGATGACGCCAGATGAGTCGAGAATCCTTCCAGCACCAGATGCCGCGCGGCTTTCAAAGCAGCCAGCAGTGCGGGAAGTTCTTCCACCGCAACTCCCAGCCGCCCCATTCCGGTGTCGACTTTCAAGTGAACCGGATGCCGTCCGCCCGCTGCAACCGCACTGTCCAGCGATTCGATCTGCCACGGCTCCCAAACCGTCGGAGTAAGGCGCAGCCGCACGATTTCGTTTTCTTCGCCGCGCCAAAATCCGGTCATCAAAAGAATGTTGGCCTGGATGCCGGCATCACGCAGCGGAATCGCTTCATCGAGCGAAGTAACTCCCAGCCACTGCGCACCTTCAGACTCAAGCGCGTGCGAACATTCGACCGCACCGTGGCCATAAGCATCCGCCTTCACCACAGCGCAGATGGTCACAGCATTCCCGACGTGCTTCTGTACCGTGCGAAAATTCTGCCGCAACGTTCCCAGCGAAACCTCCGCCCAGGTAGGACGCGTTGCAACTCGGCTAAGGGTTTCTGCAGTGGTAGCCACTTTCGCGATTATATCGGCATGCGACGACGTGCCGAGGTTACGTGCGGGCTACTCCCGAAAATGCCGCCCGCGCGCAGGCAGTACACTCTCACACCTAACTGCGGCCCAGCAAAAAGTTCACCGTGATCTGCGTTTCCACTTCCACGGGCTCGTCGTTCAAAACATAAGGCCTGTAGCGCCACTGCTTCACTGCCTCCACCGCCGCTGGCACCAGCAGAGGATGTCCCGACAGCACCTGCACTTTCTCGATCGTTCCCTCCTTGCTGATGACCGCGGAGAGCACCACTCGCCCTTGAACATGCGCCATCTTCGCCGTAGCAGGATATTCCGGCTGCACGCGGCGAATCAGATTTCCTTCCATCATGCGCGACACGCGCAGATGGCTCGCAACCGGTGGCGGAGGCGCGGGCATTGCCACAGGAGCGTTGCCGAGCCCACTCAGAATTCCGTGCGGATCTCCGGAGCCCGTTGCCCCCGGCACAAATTCACCGCCCGCAACAATCTGCGGCGGCGCTACCGTCTCGTCAACATTCAAGACGTGATTTGGCGTTTCGCTCGGCGCTATCAAAATGTTGTTGTTCATGTTGCTCTGGGTGATCTGGGTGGAATGTTGAAGTGGCTGTGCCGGCGGCAATCCATGCGGCACAGCCAGTGCAATCGGCGCGGCGAGAGGCTGTAGAAAAGGCAAGGCAATCGGCCGGATCAAAGGCAACAGCAACAATATCCCCATGACTGCGGCTTGAAGTCCGAACGAACTAAGGGTTGTCCAACCGCGGCGAGTGCGCTGTCTCCACGAGCTTTCCAATAAACAGTCGGCAAACATGGTGTCCTCCTGCAAGCAAGTTTCTTGTTGCTGTTATGGACACCGCAAACGATCGCCGCAGCGTAGGAAAGAAAATAAAAAAAGGCCGCGTTCGATCGCGGCCTTTGGGAACTTTTCGGACACCGCAGGTGTCCGAGGAATTTACTCAGAAATATCAGTTGCTCTTCGGTGTTGTCGGAGCGGCAGGCTTCGGAGTCGTTGCCGGCCTCGTGCCCGCAGGCTTGGGCGCTGCAGTGCCAGCGGCCGGAGCAGGCACGCCAGACTGCGCGTTGTAGGCTTCAATGATCGGCTTGGTGATATCCACTTTGTCGCCGTCATACCACAGGACAGGACTCTGCGGCCACGGCTTGGTGGTGTCGACGACCATGCCAAAGCCATTTTCCTGCGCGTACTTCACGATCATCGGCGCCATCTTTTGCAAGATGCGCTGCGCGATGTCGTTCTGCTGATTCCCGGCTTCTTCCTGCGCGTCCTGCACCGAGCGATCAAAGGACTTCTTCTTGGTTTCGATCTGTTTCACCAAAGTCGCGCGAGCGTCCTCGTTCAGCTTGTCGCCCTGGGTTTGCAGCTGTTTCTGCAAGGCCTCAAGTTCCTCGTTCTGGCTCTTAAGTTCGTTTTGCTTGGGCTCCAGTTTTTTGCTGAGAGCTTCAAAGTCACGCCGGCCTTCGTTCGAACCGAAGATGGCCTGCTCAATGTTGATGGTGCCCAGGCGCGTGCCGCCGCCTGTGGCCACCGGCAGGGCGGGTACCGCACCGGTTGCTCCGGCCGAAGGGCTGGAGGGTGTAGTCGCGCTGCTGGTTTGGGCCAATGCAGAAATGGTGAACAGAACCGCAGCAGCCAGAGAGAGTCGCAAGAACTTGCTTGTCATTGTGTAGGTTAAACTCCTTGGAACCTGGTTCCGGGACGACCTGTATTTTCGTCGATCCGATTTTCGTCGATCAGTTTTCTTCGATCAGATTTCTTCAGTCAACGCTGGGCCGCACTGATGAGGTCTCCGCCGCTAGCGGCCGCCATCGGAAAAGGCGCACTAGATTGCCAGCGTCACACGCCGGGCAGCGCGCTTCATGCCCACTCCCGAACCTGCTTGCCATGGCGCGGATAACCCATTATAGGTACGCCACTCCAACGGCGTCAAACCGTCAGAACGTCGTGGCCACCGTAAATCGGAAAGTCTTTCGCGGCTCACGCAACAAAAAGCTCGGAGCGTAAGTCTGCTTCGCCAAGCCAAACGTGTAATCGCCGTCCGCACCGGCTGGGAACATGCTCCGTGTAATCGGAATCGGCGGATTCGCCGGGTTATCCAGGCGCAGCGGATTATACGCCCAGTAAATGCGGAACGGAGCGTTCACCACGGGCAGAAACATTTGCAGTTCCAGCCCGGTCGATATCCGAGGTCTCCAGTTGGTCGAGCCCAAAACCAGTAACTCATTCGAAGGCGGGGGACTCAGCAGGCTCCCTGATGTACAGCCCGTGGCGCTCAGCGGATCCAGCTTGGGACAGCCAAACTCTGTGCTGATGACGCTGCTGTACTGCTGCGCAGCGATTTGCAATTGCGAGCGCCTTGTAACCGGATCGATGCCGGCATCCAGGAACGGCGCTATAGCGACCGGACCATAAATCGTAATGCGATATTCGAGGTTGGTGACTAAGCTGAGATCACCGCCGGGAAAAACAATCTGGTCCACTGGGATCGGCACAGTGACAGGTCCGGATCGCGGATTCGACGGATCCTTTAATACTGGAATGCCGTCTGGATTCACCAGCGAAATCGAACCCGCGCTGGGCAAGAATGCCACCGGCGAGACCGACCGTATATCGAAACCGCGTATATCGTTCTCGCCGCCCATGTAGAAGCGCTGGAACGGGGGCGCCACCAAGCCTCCGAACCCAGAAATAAACGATCCCTGCACCCTGAAGCCAAGAGCGTTGCGGCGCTTCTGCACAGGGGTCCAGTGCGTGAACTGAATAATGGGACGCACCGAATTCACCGTTCCCCCCAGCCCCGCAATTTCCGCGCCCAACGTAAGCTGATGTCCGCTGTGCGGCGATATTTGCGAATCAACCGTGTTGGTGGAAAAATTGGGAAATATCTTGCTGGTGATAATTCCGTCTAAGGCGCTGGGACCGGAGATGCCGCGAAATTGGATGAACTCAAACAAGCTCTTGGACGCCGTGCTCAAGGCGATCAGCGATGTTCTGTCGAATGAATAGGTGATGCCCACGCGTTTGAACGACCGCCGCCCCAGCGGATAGCCCAATGATGAGGTAAATCCTGCGCTCGACTGCGAATAGTTCTGCAGATTCTGCAATACGGCGTTGGGCAGGTTCAGCGTTTGTCCGCTGAAAATGGAAAGCTGCCGCGCCTGGTTGTAGCTGATCTTATTGCCAAAAACGGTAAAGCCGAGTTGCAGCGGCCGGTCGAACAGATATGGCTGGGTAAAGCCGAACAGTATGCTGCGGGCCAGATTTCCCAGGCTGACTTGCACTTGCAAAGTTTCGCCCAGACCGAGGAAGTTGTTGGTCGTGTAATTCAGACCTATGAAAGCGCCTTCCAGTCCGCTGACGCCGCCATTCAATCCGATGCTGTTCTTGCCCTTTTCGTGGACCTTCAGCGTGAGATCGACTGCGCCCGTTTTTTCGTCGAGCTTCTTGTCGGTGGTATTGGGGTCGTCCGGCTTCAACTGGTCGAAGTAGCCGAGTTGGTTCAGACGCAGAAGGCTCATCTCCCAGCGCCGCGAATCGTAAATGTTCCCTTCTTCCAGCGCCAGTTCGCGCCGGATCACTTTATCGCGCGTGGTAGTGTTGCCTTCAAATTCGATTCGCCGGACATAAAATTGCTTGCCTTCGTCGATATCGATTTCCAGGAAAGCCAGCTTCTTTTCGTCGTCAAACGTGGTGCCCGGTACGCCAGTGAAGTTGATGTAGCCCAGCTGGCCATATGCCTTGCGCAGGTTCTCCAGGCCTTTGGCGATTTTCTCGCGGCTGAAAATGTCGCCGTCTTTCAAGGGAAACAGCGCCCGCAACGCGTTCACGTTCTGCACCGCTTTATTGTTCTTGAAAGTAATTTTGCCGAGCCGGTATTTATCGCCCTCTTCCACCGGCATCGTGATGTCGACGGCTTTGCCCGGTCCACCTTGAACGAGCGGAATGTGAAATCCTTTGTGTCCGGTATCGTGGATTTCCGTCTTGGGATCGCCCGGGACGTTCATTTTGAAGTAACCGCGGTTCTGATACTCCGCGCGCACCCGTTCCGTATCTTCCTCCAGCTTGGTCGCGTCGTAAGTCTTCGCGAAAATGTTTTCCAGGAAAATCGAGTGCGGAATCCCAATGGGTTTCAGGTTCTTCATGGCCGCGCGCAGGGTGCGCGCGTTGATGTTCTTGTTGCCTTCAAAGCGGATCTTGCCGACCTTGACCTTCGGCCCTTCCTTAATCGCAAATGTAATGCCGACCGCCGCCGGAGGAATTTGCCGCACTTCCGTTCGGATCGTGGCGAACTGCCGTCCGTGCTCGGCCAGCAACCCCTTGATCGCCACTTCCGCCTTCTTGATGCGCGTGGGATCATACTGGCTCTCGACCGAGAGGCCGACCTTCGCTTCCTTGAAACGGTCGAGCACGTCGCTGGTGGAAACCGCATTCAGGCCGGTGTAGTTGATCTCGCGGATGGTCGGCTTTTCCTTCACCTGCACGACAATCTTCCACCCCTTGGGTGTCTGTTCGCGGGTAAAGCGAATGTCTTCGAAGTAACCCGTATTCCACAGCGAGTTGAAATCGCGCTCCAGGCTGGAGGCGTCATAAATATCGCCGGCCTTGGTAAATATTCTCGCCCGAATCGTGTCGGCGGGAATGCGCCGGTTGTCCTTCACACTGATCTCCGAAATGACATCGCTGTTCTGCGACCATACGAGTGAGGCGGTCAGAATTACCAAGGCCAGCAGGATGCACACTCGGAACGCGCTCACTGTCATCCGCCAACCCGCTGCAAATGAAAGGGATGATGGCATTGGAGGCCGCGAGGCGCGTCCGCGCTTAGGCACAAAAACATTCTCCGGATGAACGCGAAAAGGAATCGCTACGACCTCAGCCTCTGGGATGTAGGAAAACAGCAATTATACGGTAGCGCACGGAAAAGCGTCCAAGCCGCAACTCTTGTTAGCCTTCTAATCTTGCCGCGATTTGGTCTTGCGCCGGCGCCCGCAACTGCCGGATCACACGATTGGTTGTGCCCGAGCTAGCCCTGAATTCACTCTACCTCAACCAAGACGGAATAAACCGTGGCGGAGTTGCCCATCTGAGAAAGTTTTTCTGAAAGTTCGTTACTGGTTCCGACGATGCCCGTTCCAGTTTACTTCGCTTTCCGTAAGGAACCAACTCGATCCGCAAGAGCGCGTGAGCAGGAGATTCACGTTCTTCCTGTAATCGGCTAAAATCGGGGCTCCGGGTCGAAAAGCTTTAGCCGGAGGAGACGAGCGCGATGATCAAGCGATCTGTGGCGGCGTCCTGTTTGTTGCTTGCGTCAGTTTCACTTGCGTTCGGGCAAGACGCAAGCGCAACCTCTCCGAAGACGGTGCAAGTTGAGCCTTACGTACCTAAAGACCTCATCAAAATTGTCAAGATAAAGCTGGGAAGCGTAGAGGTAAAACTTGGTATGCCGTTCTTGTCAAAAGATGAATGGTTCAGTCAGCTCGCCGTTGTGGTAAAGAACGTATCGACAAAGAAAATAATCTTCGCCTCCGGCCAGTTGCGTTTTCCCGAGACTGGAGATGCCTCTCCTGAACACCTGATGGTTATGGAGAGGATTTTGATCGGCCAGAGACCGGACTCCGCACACGACCCAAGTATTTCCGGATTGAGGCCTGATGATGTCCCGAGCGCTCCGATCCTTGTAAATCATGGCCAGGAAATGATTATTCCAGTTGTCGATAGGTTTGACCGTATCAAGCGGTTGATCGAGCAGAGACAGGCCTTGTCCAGCGTCACAACTTGCGTGGCCGGAATCAACACACTCTATTTCGACGATGGGACCAGTTGGATGGCACCGGGCTATACCTTCGTGCCGACCCGGCTACACCGGGAAAGTATGTTCGCATAACGTCTCGTGAGTTCTACGGCGGTTCAACTGATCCTGCAGCAGCCAAAACCGAATAAAACGTGGCCGCACGCGATAACCAGCCCTACAGCGAGAGCACTTCCTTTTCTTTCGCTTTGCTCATCTCTTCCATCTTCTTAATTTCGTCGTCGGTCAGCTTCTGAATTTCGTCGAGCGAACGTTTCTCTTCGTCCTCGGTAATCTTCTTATCCTTCAGCGCTTTCTTGATGGCGTCATTTCCGTCGCGGCGAATATTGCGAACCGCCGTGCGATGCTCTTCCAGCACTTTGTGCAGATGCTTGACCATGTCCTGACGCCGCTCCTGCGTCAGCGCAGGCACGGGCACGCGAATGATCTTGCCGTCGTTCATGGGATTCAATCCCAACTCGGCCCCGCGGATCGCCTTTTCAATCGCCCCCAGTTGCGAGCCATCGAACGGCTGCACGGTAATCAACTGCGCCTCCGGCGCGTGAACCTGCGCAATCTGGTTGAGCGGCATCTGCTCGCCGTAGTAGTCGACGGTAACGCCGTCCATCATGTGTACGGAGGCGCGTCCGGTGCGCGTCGATGCCATCGCTTTGCGGAAATCTTCTACCGCTTTATCCATGCGGGTCTTCAGTTGGGTATAAGTTTCTTTCAGGCCGGCAATTGCGGCCATCGTCGCTTGAGCCATGATTGAGCTCCCTATTATTTCAAGATCAAAACGCTGAATTATAAACCCAAAAAGAAGTTGGCCACGGATTACGCGGATTGCCACGGATCAAACAAAAAATCCGTGAAGATCCGTGCGAATCCGTGGCCCCGATTTTAAGCGCACACCATCGAGCCAATTTTCTCGCCCGTCACAACTCTGCGGATGTTGCCGCGCTCGTTGAGGCTGAAAATGATAATCGGCAGGTTGTTGTCCTTGCACAGGCTGATGGCGGTCGAGTCCATCACTTTGAGGCCCTGCTTGAGCACGTCCATGTAAGTGATGACGGTAAATTTTTTCGCGTCTTTCACCAGCATCGGGTCGGCGTCGTAGATGCCATCGACCTTCGTCGCTTTCAGAATCGCATCCGCTTTGATTTCCATCGCCCGCAGCGAAGCCGCCGTGTCGGTTGAGAAATATGGATTGCCAGTTCCCCCGGCAAAAATCACTACGCGTCCCTTTTCCAGATGACGAATCGCGCGGCGGCGGATGAAGGGCTCGGCCACCTGTTTCATCTCGATGGCAGATTGCACCCGCGTATAGACATTTTGCTTTTCCAGCGCATCCTGCAGCGCCAGCGCGTTGATCACAGTCGCCAGCATGCCCATATGGTCGGCGGAAACGCGGTCCATATCTTTAGCCTGTTCGGCTACGCCACGGAAAAAATTTCCGCCGCCGACAACGATGGCGATCTGCACACCCAGCCTGTGGACCTCGGCGATCTCCGCGGCAACCTCATGTATGCGGGGAGTGTCGACGCCAAAGCCCTGGTCCGCGGCCAGCGCCTCACCGGAAATCTTGAGAAGGATGCGTTTGAAGGCAGGAGTTGTCATTGGGCGTCCAGATTCTGATGGGTAAGTTTCACAGCCTCGTCTAAGACCTCTCGGCTGCTATAGTCTGGGCCTTGCGAAGGCGCGATCGGCCTGAACACGCCCAATTGCTCCCGGGGGGTAATTAATTTTGCGACTTCGTCTTCGGGGACCGCAATCAGTTCCGAATATGCCAACTCAGCGCCGTGCTCCAGTTCGTCGTGAATGACCTCAAGAGATCGAAGACCGCGAAAACGAATCAAAACCGTTTTTCCGGCCGGGTTCTTATACCTAGTTTCGCTCTGCTTTCCTAACTCTTGGGCCCGGTCAAAAGCGGCAACTGCAGAATCCGCCCCGACCAAAACAACATTTAAATGGACGATGTTTCGAGGGTCACTTTCAGCCGCAATCTCCTCGATCATTTCAGCCAAGTACCAGCGAGCATTTCTTGGAATGTAGCTCATGGAAAAACGGGGCGATTCTTTGCGCCCGGAATCATTCAGGTTTCTGTTCTGTCGGTTTCGTGACGGCAATGGTCTCGCTTGCATCGCCAACCTTGAATCGCGCGAAGCGCCGGACCGCGATGTTCTCGCCCAGCTTGCCAATCTTCGCCGCGATGAGTTGCGAGATGGAAATGGTCTGGTCCTTGATGAAGGGCTGCTCCAGTAGGCAGACTTCCTCGTAGAATTTTTCCATTTTCCCGACGACCATCTTTTCCGCAATGTTCGGCGGCTTGCCGGAAGCAACGGCCTGCGCCAGAAAAATTTCCTTCTCGCGCGCGAAATCCGCGGCCGTCACGTCTTCTTTGCGGACATATTTTGGATCGCTGGCTGCGATGTGCATGGCGATGTCATGGACCAGTTCTTTGAAGTCGTCGGTGCGGGCCACGAAATCGCTCTCGCAGTTGACTTCGACCAGCACACCAATCTTGCCGCCGGCGTGAATGTAGCTGGTCACCGACCCTTCGCTGGTCACGCGCGCCGATTTCTTGGCCGCAACCGAAACACCTTTTTTGCGCAGGATGACAACCGCCTGCTCCATGTCGCCTTTGGCTTCTGTCAAAGCCTGCTTGCAATCCATCATAGGAGCTCCGGTTTTTTCCCGGAGGTCCTTCACCTGCGTAGCGGAAATATTCATATTCACTGTAGTAGTTCCCATCTCTTCCTCTTAGGTTTCAAGGTTGCAATGTTTCAAAGTTTCAAGGAAAAATCCGGCGGGCACCTCACGCCGCGCGCATGTTGAAACCTTGAAACCTGTGAAACTTCGAAACTGCTTCCTATAAACTTTGACCCGCGCCAGACGACCCGCGCGGGCCCTAAATTTCCTCAACCCGTTTTTTTTGCTGGCCACTAATCACTGACCACTGGCCACAGACCTTAAACTGTCTGGCTCTCCACCACCGGAACTTCCGCCTCTTCGGCCACTGCCGGCTTCTTAGTGACGCCTGCGCCCAGCACTTCTTCCATGCTGATGTCTTCCGCGGTATCGACCGATTCCGCCGCGGCGCGTCTCTCGTCTGCCGCGACCTGCGCAGCGTTGGCTGCGTCAGTCGCCGCCTGCATATCCGCGACCTGCTTGTCTGTCATGAACTGCGCGCCCTCGGCAATCGATTCCGAAATCTTCGAGGTAAAGAGGCGAATCGCCCGCAACGCGTCGTCGTTGCCGGGGATCACATAATCCACCTCGGTCGGGTCGCAATTCGTATCGACAACCGCGACCACCGGGATGCCCAGCTTGCGCGCTTCACGCACCGCGATCTGTTCTTTGTTGGAGTCGATCACAAAGATCGCGTCCGGCAACCGGCTCATGTTCTTGATGCCCGCCAGGTTCGCCTGCAAGTGCTTGCGCTCGCGCTCCAGTTTGATGACTTCTTTTTTCGGCAGCAGCTCGTAGCGACCATCGGTGGCCATCTCGTCCAGTTCCTTGAGCCGCTTCACCGACTTCTGCACCGTGACCCAGTTGGTGAGAAGTCCGCCCAGCCAGCGCTGGTTGATGTAGAAGCCGCCGCACTTAGTCGCTTCTTCGGCAATGGCGTCCTGCGCCTGGCGCTTGGTGCCGACAAAGAGCACAATCTTGCCTTCGGCGGAAAGATCCTGCACAAACTTCGACGCCTCCTTGAACATCTTCAGCGTCTTCTGCAAATCGATGATGTAAATCCCGTTGCGCTCTCCGAAGATGAACTCCTTCATCCTGGGATTCCAACGCTTCGTCTGA